>CDZK01033792.1_pt1 | contig 88779 bp, 82 predicted proteins | sample 557401 | NCBI WGS metagenome assembly CDZK01 (sample SAMEA3182108, study PRJEB8094) | gut metagenome | biome: human; feature: gut; material: Stool; isolation source: human stools | place: Canada | collected 2013-04-25 | reverse complement strand
GGCTTCGGAAGCCGTGTGGAATGGTGTGCTTGTTTTGTAAGCTGGTGCGCTGATCAGTGCGGCTATATCGACACCGGGGTTGTGCCGAAATATGCGGGCTGCGTGAACGGCGTCCAGTGGTTCAAAGATCGAGGACAGTGGATCGACGGTTCTGCCGAGCCTGTCCCCGGAATGATTATTTTCTTTGATTGGGACAACAAGGGTTCGTCGGGTCCGCAGGATGGACAATCCGACCACACCGGCATTGTCCAAAAAGTCGAAAACGGCATCGTTTATACCGTTGAGGGAAACTCCGGTGATAGCTGTCGGGTAAACCAATACAGCGTAGGTCACTACGAAATCCTCGGATACGGAGTGCCGAACTACTGATGGAAAATTAAGAAAACCACCGACTTCTTCACGCAGGAAGTCGGTGGTTTTCTTCTTCGGTTGAGTTTGTACAAAATGAAACACAGAAAAAGGTGGGACACACAGATTTGATAAAATACTATCTATGCTTGGAGGTGAAGCGAAAATGAAAGAATATGGTTATGTCCGGGTATCTTCCTTGGATCAGAACGAGGAACGGCAGATGGTTGAGATGCGAAAGCTCGGAATTGCTGAGGAAAACATCTATAAGGATAAGCAGTCAGGCAAGGACTTCAACCGTCCAATGTATCAGAAGCTGCTTCGTAAACTTAAAAAGGGCGATGTCCTGTATATTTTGAGCATTGACCGGCTTGGCAGAAACTACGAGGAAATTCAAAGCCAGTGGAGATTTCTGACACGGGAAAAGGAAGTCGATGTTTCTGTGATCGATATGCCGCTTTTAGACACACGGCGGGGTAAAGACTTAATGGGTACTTTCCTTGCGGATATTGTGCTGCAAGTTCTGTCCTTTGTGGCACAGAATGAGCGAGAAAATATCCGAAAGCGGCAGGCTCAAGGCATTGCTGCCGCAAAAGCCAACGGAATGAAGTTCGGCAGACCTGTCAAAAAGGCTCCGCCCAATTTCCCAGAGATCGTGGAGAAATGGGAAAACGGTATCATCAAATCCTATGAAGCCGCCGAAATGTGTGGAATGTGTGAGTCAACCTTTTACCATCGGCTAAGGGAATATCGAGCCACTTTGAATGACGGAAAATAAAAATCACTGTAAAAAAGTACACCTTTTTACAGTGATTTTTTTGCGCTTATAGGGCTGAAAACGGAGCTGAAAATCCACCGTTTCTAACGGTTTTAGATATTATATCATGGTTTTGACGAACAGTCAATTCCTTCGATGGCGGTTTTGGACTTTTGTATTTAGGTGTACTTTTTTAGAAAGTAACGGGAGGCGGTAGGCGTTTTGCTTGGTGAGATATACCGTGTCAGCATGGTCGGACACCGGGTTGTCGAGGATTACAGTGTAGAGGAAAGGCTGCATGAACTGTTCCGGGAATTGCTCCGCACGAAGGAATATGTGGAGTTCTATTTGGGCAGGAACGGTGACTTTGACATACTGGCTGCAAGCATGATCAAGCGGCTTCAGAAGAATTACCGTGGCGATAACAGCGTTATGATCCTCGTTTTGCCGTATCCGGTAAAGAATTATGAGTATTACGAGGATTATTACGATGAAATCATCATCCCGGACGAACTGCACGGAGTACATCCCAAAGCGGCGATAACGGAGCGTAACCGCTGGATGGTAACAAACTCGGATGTGCTGATTGCTTATATGCGGAATAAAAACGGCGGGACAGCCGCCTGTGTTCGGATGGCAGAGCAGCACGGACGGACGGTGATAAAAATATAAGCAGGTGCATTGCACCTGCTAAAACAGCTATTTATTTCGTAGAGTATTCCCCTTGACGAATCCTCAATCATTGATGTTTACGACTATAATTATACATGCTGTGTTCGGATTTGTCAATCGACTGGGTGAAAATAGTCGAAATTTGCACAGAGATTCAGCGTAAAATGCACCTGCAAAAGCACCAAAAGCGTCTATTAACCACCCTTTCGCCGTCACTTCCGCCGTAGCAGTGCTAATTTGGGAGGTTAAGCGCTATGCCAAGAACAGGAGAAAACATTTATAAGCGAAAAGATGGCCGATGGGAAGCACGAATCATTGTGGAATATGATCCTAATGGAAAGGCAAAATACAAATACTTGTATGCAAAAACATATTCCGAAGTTAAAGCAAAAATGATCCGTGTCCACAGTTCCATCGAATCGTCCACAACTATAATTACCAACAAAGAGGCCAGTTACGAAAGTTGGCTAATAAGGTGGCTTCAGTCAAAAAAGATACAAGTAAAGCCTTCAACCTACATCCGATACAGAAATATCATAGAGTCACATATCATTCCAGCACTTGGGAAGTATCCAATCAACAAGATAGGGACATCTATGATGGAAAATTTCGTGTCCAACAAACTTACCCACGGTAGATTGGATGGAAACGGTGGACTATCTCCGAAGACTATGTCAGATATGCTGACGATTATCAAAGAGTCTTTTAAGTACGCCCAAGTTTCGGGAGCACTCACCGTGTGTCGATTTGATGGAATCTGCTTCAAGCAAAATGCCCAAGAAATGCGGGTACTGAGCGTATTTGAACAACAGCAACTACTCTCCGTTTTGTTCGATGATTTTGACAGATACAAAATGGGAGTGTTTATATGCCTCTACACAGGAATACGCATAGGCGAACTGTGTGCACTCCAATGGAGGGACATCTCGTTCAACGAAAAGGTAATTGTAATTGGCCATACAATGCAGCGGCTTCAGAATGACGATCCAAATGCTCTGAATAAGACGAAGATCATTATCACTGAACCTAAGAGTAAAGCATCGCTAAGAACAATCCCGCTTCCAGATTTTGTAGTCCATGTAATTAAGCCACTTGCTGGATTGCCGAGTGCCTATATTTTATCCGGTGAATGCAAAACGATGATCGAACCAAGAACAATGCAAAACAAATTTAAGGGATACTTGGACAAGGGGCAAATCAGTGATGCTAATTTTCATTCGCTGCGTCACACATTTGCGACAAGATGCATCGAAGCGGGCTTTGATATAAAAACGCTGAGTGAAATCTTGGGGCATTCAAGTGTGAAAATTACACTTGATAGGTATGTCCATTCCTCAATGGAACTGAAACGAAGCAATATGGAGAAGTTGACGCCCATTACAGTTTAGCCGAGTCATTTGCCGTCAATAGAATAGTCAAAGGAGCAGAGTAATCCTCATGAAAAAAGGATTATTCCGCTCCTTTTCGTCAAGGGGAATACTCTACGAAAGCGTTTGCCTGAGGGAGGCAAAAGATGGGAAGCACTATTTGGTCGATTTCAAAAGAGGAAAAGGAGAAACTCATTACTACGCTTACACCGGAATTAGTCGTGCTAAGAGCGAAAGCGGGTATATCGCAAGAAGAACTGTCAGATTTGATTGGGGTGTCCCGACAAACATATAGTGCGATTGAGCGTGGGGCTAAACAAATGTCGTGGTCAACATTTCTATCTCTTATTCTATTTTATGATTGCAACCAGAAGACGCATCAAGTTCTTAGATCAATTAAAGCCATACCTCAAGAAGTTATGTTGGCTTTTAATGCCGGAAATACGGCAAAAGATGTGAACCTTGATTTGCTTTTAGGCGATGGGACAAACGCTATAATTGAAAACTTGGATGAGCAGGCCATGCGGTCAATCAGAACAATGATTATGGTCGAATACGCAAGGTGTACTTCAACCCCCGGAGAAGTAATCGTGAAATCCTTTGATGGCATAAACTTTAATGTCCCGGCTGCTCCAAATGCAAAGGCAAAAGAAGCGCATCGAGCAATCAAGGAGATTAAGCAATCACATGAAGAATAACACAGCCAAGCAGAACGCCACCTCCTTTCAGAGGGAGTTTTCAATTTACAGCATTACTTACCCGGCACTCAAAGAAGCTGTTGAAAAGCAAGGTTATACGGTAGTTGAATTCAACCACATCTATAATGAGGAAGCCGTGGCCTGCCTGATAGATGCTTTGAATATCTCCGATGCGGTTCTACGGTCAAGGGGCTTTACTTATGCAGATTGCAACCACAGAGTTGTTTTTATACATGAGGACTTATCTGATGATGAAAAGCTGATGGTCTTGGCTCATGAAGAAGGACACATTTATTGCCGACACATGAACACATCTCCGATTATCGGTCAGGATGTGCAGGACGAATATGAGGCCAATGAGTTTGCACATTACCTCTTGAATCCAAGCCGCCCCAGCAAAATTAAGCGTATCCTTCATTGCCATAAAAAAGCGGTGCTCATCTCGATGATTGGACTTGCCTTGCTTACTGTTGCGGTTGTAGCGCTTTGTTACACCAGCAAACAGCAATCGTATTACGGCGAATATTATATAACGGAGTCGGGAAACAAGTATCACGAGAAAGATTGCATTTTTGTGAAGGATAAGACTAATGTCCACAGGATGACCGAGGAAGAATTTGAAAGCGGCGAATATGAGCCGTGCAGGATTTGTTTACCTTGATGCAGCGGCATCTCAGAATAAAAAATAAAACTGGAGGAAGAAAAATGGACGAGTATGTTGGCAAGATCTGTCCGTACTGCAAGACGGAGATCAAAGAAGGAGAAGATGTGAAGGTTTGCCCTGAGTGTGGCATTCCTCATCATGCAGCCTGCTGGGAAGAAAACAAGGGTTGCACTACCTTCGGCTGCAAGGAGCAGCATTATGAGGAACAGCACACCAATCCAACGGATGTGTGCACCAATTGCGGTGCGCCCTTAGGTGATGGACAGGCATTTTGCCCTAAGTGCGGAACCCCGAAAAACGCCCCAAAGAAGAATGTTTGCGGCAAGTGCGGTGCTGAGCTGCAAGATGGTCAGGAATTTTGTCCGAAGTGCGGTCAGAAAGTTGGACTTGCAGTTGATGCAGGTGTAAATGCTGCCATTAACCAGTTTAATTCTGGTGTACAAAAGACTAATAGCAAAAAGAAAACATTGCCGCTTATCATTGGCGCAGCAGTAGTTGCCATTGTTGTCCTTGCTGTTGCACTTGGCGGTGGCGGAAAATCTGATTTCAACAAAATGTTTAGCGAATATGCAGATGAATCTTGGTGTTATATTGCGGACGATGGCAGTTATATGAAAGTCGATACAAACCCTTCTGATATCGATGATTACACAGATTTTGATGCATATTATGCCATCGAAGACATTAACTCGAAACTCGGTTTTTCTTCTGCGTTGTTTAGCAAAATGGGAGAAACCTCTGCTATGGATGGACGCCAGTCTGAATCTAATGACAAGTATTCTGTAAGTTGGAAATACCATCCCGATAATGGCATGGAAGTGACATACGAAGTCAAAAAGTAAAATTTCTGTTGGAGATCAGTTATGGGAGAGTTTTCGCTATCTGATAATCAAGCGTTTATGAAAAAGCAAATTGAAAACACGGTTCGAATCATTAACTCTTTCTTTGATAATCAAGAGCTCTCCTATACTGCTCTTCAAAATGCGCTCTTCATTGGTTCTTCTTCCATTCGAAAGTGCAAAACGCAAAGATAACCGCCGCATATGGCAGGGAAAATATGACGATGTGAAAAAGAGTATTGGTTTTGCTGACGAAGTTTTTGTCCCCATAACCGAATGCAAAAACAGCATTGCGAAAATTGGGAATCGCAGCCAGTATAGTTTTATAAAAAAATTCAGAAATGCTGTTGCACATCAGAATATTCAGATTTGTGTAAATGAAGACCGTCTTATATCAGTTAGGTTCTATAATATCTTCCCTGCGAAATGCACTAAATGTAGCAACAAAGAATGTAAGGCTTACACGTTGCGAAGAAGAAATGGCGGTGTAGAAGATTTCAAGGTGTCGTTTACATACCAACAACTGCATAAATTCGCACTATTTGTAGCAAGCAGCTATCTTCGCAGCATTACAGGCGAGAATGAAAAGGCATAGGAGGTAATATGTATGGCAAAAGTTAATGTAGTCATTGTTGACGCAACAGGAAATAAGGCGCAGAAAGTCGGTTTGCCCGATGATGTCAAGTGCGGCATCATTATGGTGAAGTTGGTTGAAAAGATCAAACTTCCTTCTGTTGGACCCGATGGAAATCCCATCAGCTATAAGTTTATCCACAAAGTGACTGGCAGACAGCTTCTCGAGTCGCAAACACTTGCCGAGGCTGGCATTAAGGACGGAGATGTTCTTCGCCTTCAGCCTGAGATAACGGCGGGCGGTGTATTGTAATGGGTGAAAACGCAAACACATTTGAACTGCAAAGCTCTGATTTTGAAGAAGATCGCTACAGTCGCTTGCGTCTGATTCCGTGGTGGGATCAAGACCGGCTGAAAAATGCTACGATTATGGTTGTAGGCGCAGGCGCAATCGGAAATGAGTTGATTAAAAACCTGACACTTCTCGGAATTGGCCGCATCCTTATCTATGATATGGATGCCATTGAAAGCACGAACCTTACCCGGTCCATTCTCTATCGTGCAAGAGATGTCGGTCGGTACAAAGCCGAGGTTGCTGCGGAGCGGGCAATGGAAATCAATCCGGATGTCAAAGCAAAAGCGTTTATCGCTAATATCATTGACGATGTTGGCTTGGGTGTCTTTCTCCGGATGAATGTTGTGCTTGGTGGCCTTGACAATCGAGAGGCTCGTCTTGCAATCAACCAGTCTTGCTATAAGGTGAACCGCCCGTGGATCGACGGGGCGATTGAAGCACTGAATGGCTTTGCAAGAGTGTTTGTTCCGGGTCAGGGAGCTTGCTATGAATGCACCATGACAGAGATGGACTGGCGGCTTATTAACAAACGCAAATCCTGTGCCCTACTGACGCACGAACAAATGGCCGAGGGGAAAATCCCAACTACGCCAACATCTTCGTCTGTTATTGCTGGCATTCAAGTGCAGGAAATGTTGAAACTGCTCCATGCGGATCGAAATCTTCCTACACTCGCTGGCAAAGGATATGTGTTCAACGGGCTAACTCACGATTCCTATGTCGTTGAGTATCAGCGTAAGGACGACTGCATGAGCCATGATACCTACGAGAAGATTATCGAAAAGCCTTGGTCTGCACGGACAACCTCTCTCAAAGAAGTACTGGCAGAGATTCGTAGTGAGCTTGGTGAAAAGGCCGTTCTTGATTTTGATCGAGAAATTGCGACAACAGCAAAATGCTCCTGTGGAGAGACTAAAGCTCTATTTACTCCTGTCCACAAGCTAAAAGGAGAAATGCTGACCTGCCCGAAATGTGGAGCGCAGATGACATTTGACAGCGTCCATTCCATTGCGGGTGACGAGGATTTCTTGGACAAAACACCCATGGAAATTGGCATTCCTTTGCTGCATATCGTCGGAGGCAGAATCGGAATGGACACCACCTATTACGAATTTACATCTGACGAAGCAGAAGTGTTTGAAAATCTATAAAGGAGACGCAGCCATATGACCGCAAGAATGAGACGACTTGCCTCAGACTATGAGGAAATCAAGAAAAACTTTGCCGGTCACAAGAATATTATTGTAACTCCCATCGGTGGAGAACCACCCGAGAAATACCATGTTACATATTTTGTGAACGGCATCTACCTTCTGCCGGACGGTAGAATCGAAACATTGGGTAGGCATGAAGTTGAAATTACGCTTCATGCAGACTACCCCCGCTACAAGCCCATCTGCAAAATTCTAACTCCGATTTGGCATCCAAACTTCCGTGATGGCCAGATCTGCATCGGTGATATTTGGGGCGCAGGTGAGTCCCTGAGCGACATCATCATCAATATCGGTGACATGATTCAGTATAAATCATGGAACTCTTACAGTCCTTTGTCGGCAGATGCCGCAAAATGGGCAATGGAAAACAAGCATCTATTCCCTGTAGGCAATATCAACCTTCATGTGGCCGACTACGCTTCCTCTAAGGAGCCGGTTGAGATTGATCTGTTTGACGAAGAAGGAAAAACTGTAGATAGCGCTGAACCCGTATCAACGGCAAAGCAGGAAAACGACAACGTTGCGCCAACAGTTTCTGAAAAAACAGATGAAAATGATTTTGAAATCACAGCTGAAGAATTGGCCGGAATCGAGTTTGTTCCCACAGCACAAAGAATGCAAACCGTTTCTCACGGTGGCATAGTCAAAGGAAATAAGCTGAACTTCAAAACTGTTTTGGTCAAAGGTCTTCTTTGGGCATTGATTGGTGCATTTGTAGGGTTTGGAATCTCAGAAGTGACCGATAAAAACATTACCAGTGATGTTGCTGCCGCTCGTCTCAGTGGACACTCTGAACTTGTAGACTACTTTGAATACCGTGAAAAAGCAGATGCCGCTTTTGACAAAGCCTTTGACGAGTTTGAAAGTTACTGCAAAAAAGAAGGCAAAGATTCTGACTCTACCACGGCCTTTAGCACTTGGTACTCTTCTGTTGCATCCACTGAGGCCAAGGGCTATTTAGACGACTATTCAACCTACGATGATAAGGCGGATGACGCACTTTATGATGCCTACAGCGATAAATATGATGGTGACGAAGATAAGCTCGGAGATGCCATTGCTACGGTAACGAGAACCGGAACGGCTCTGTGGTCGGCAGTCATCGCACTTTTTATCGGTCTATTTTTAGGAATTGGCGAAGGTGTCTACTATGGCTCCAAGGAAAAAGCAGTCAAATATGCTTTAATTGGCGCTGGTGTATCTCTTGCTATCGGTTTTGTGAGTGGCTATCTTGCACAGTGGATGTATTCAGGTCTGTTAGGTGATGACCCTGCTGATTTTACTGCTGCGTTCGTGCGTGGCTTAGGGTGGGCCATCATGGGACTTGGTATCGGTGTGGCCGTTGGTTTGATCAAACCCGAAAAGAAGAGAATCTTGTTCTGTTCCCTCGGCGGTTTGGTCGGAGCCTTTGTTGGCGGCTTCTTATTCAACTATGTCTGCAAGGTGATTCCTAATGATGTTGTAGCGAGAGGTGTTGCTATCGTTATAATGGGTATCCTGATTGGCGTTGGTGTTGGGCTGCTCGAACAGTTTGCGAAGGCCGCATGGCTCAAGGTTATCCGTGGTGAATTTGAAGGAAAAGAATATCTTGTATTTGCTGGCACTACCAGCATTGGCAACAACGGCAAAAACACGATTGTTCTGTTCAAGGATAAGCTGGTCGGTCCACATCATTGCGACATTACGCTTGATGGCAGCAAATATGTCTTGACTGACTGTGGAACACCAATGGGGACTATTGTCAACGGTCAGAAAGTTGCACGGCATATCCTGCGTCAGGGAGATGCCATTGCAATCGGAAATTCTGTGCTTGTATTTAATACAAAATAATGGATTTGGAGGCGAGTAATATCGTGAAGCCAGTCAGAGTGTTACTCTCTTTACTGATGGTGGCGGCGGTATTATTCGCCTCCGCTTCATCTGTAAGCGCTATCGGCTTTGATGCCGAAAAAGCATATGAATCAGTTTTTGTTGTCTACTCGGGAGCTTCCCTTGGAAGCGGGTTTGCCATTGGCGAGAACTGCGTTATCACAAATGCTCATGTAATTGCTGATCCCAATAATATTGCGATTGTTACCTATGATGGCACTGAGTACGCAGCTTCTCCGCTTGGCATTAACGAGGATGAAGATATTGCCGTTCTTGTAATTGAGAATGCCACCTTTCCTTATTTAATGATGGCGGATTTATCAGCCGTGAAAATCGGTGACGACATTTATACGATTGGTGCTCCAAAAGGAATGGCATATACACTTACCAAGGGAACAATTTCTGCAAAAGAGCGGATTATCAGAGAGAAGTCTTACATACAAATTGACGCTGCAATTAATGAAGGTAACAGCGGTGGCCCACTTCTAAATGATAGCGGCGAAGTCCTTGGAATGAACACCTTGAAAATGACCGATAGTGAAGGAATTGGTTTATCGATACCGACTGACAGAATAGAAAACTACTTGAAATCACTTGACATTGAAACAGACGAAAAAGGCAACATACCTGATGCGGTGCAACCTCCAAATATAGTTGCTCCGGCTGATAATCAATTCGATGCTGATAAGAATGTTGAGCAGCATGAGAAATGCGCTCTGCCGACAGTAACCTATGTTGCGATTGGGATTGCAGCGGCATCGCTGCTCGGAAATATCATTTTAAGCATTTTGCTTATATATCAAAAAAAGAAAAATATAACCCTAAAGTTCGATCCATCAGAACGGACAGATTTCGATATTGACATATGGGAGTGAGAAAATGGGAAAGCGAGTAAAGAATAGCAAGAAGAAGGCTTTACAACCTGAGTTAACTGAGAATATGCTGCCGCAGAACATTCTTCCTATTGGAGATCGTGTTGAAGAAAATAAAAACATCTACATTCTTCAATCGGTTTACAAGGAAATACACAAGTTCACACAGAACAAGACCACAAACGAAAGCGGTGGAATGCTGGTTGGAACGATTCTCGAGGAGTTTGGAAAAACTAATATTATTATCTCCGGATTTGTTGAAGCAAAATACTGTGAAGCAACTCCAACCACATTGAAATTTACCCACGAAACTTGGGAATATGTTCACAAGGAAATTGAAAAGAAACACCCCGGAAAGAAAATTGTTGGTTGGATTCACACACATCCTGACTTTGGTATCTTTCTGTCTGAATATGATAAGTTTATTCACCAAAATTTCTTTAATGAGGACTATCAGGTTGCCTATGTGGTTGACCCCATTCAGAAAATCGAGGGGTTCTATTTTTGGATAAATGAGAAAATAGAAAAATGCAAGGGCTTTTACATTTACGATAAGACCGGAGCAAAAATTACAGTTGGTGCCGATAAGGAAGAAGCCGCAGTAGCAAAAGAGTCCGGTATCTTCAGCATCAGAAGTGTTCTTATCGCCGTGCTTGCTGTTGCAGTTATTCTATTGACATTTTCTAATATTTCAACGAATCAAAAGTTATCTAAGCTTGAAGAACAGCAAAAAACGCTTGCCGAAAGTGCAAACCAAAGCCTTTCATATATGCAACAGCTCATTTGGAGTCAGGCTGATGAGATTCAAAAATTGAAAAACGCTTTGACTGAAGCGGGAATTGTTGTTGAGTCAAGTGCTACAGAGCCGCAAGATACTGTCGGAAATGATGCTTCCGGCAATTCTTCACAAACAGATAACACACCTACGGGAACTGAGTCGAATGACATTGGCAATAGCAGTGTAGAAGGTACGGGCGAGCCATCATCTCCTCATACACAGTCAAGTAACGACAATGAACCTTGATTAGAAGTGGAGAAGGTCAGAAATATAATTTATGGAGGACAAGCCTATGAACGACTACACCGGAAAAATATGCCCATATTGCAAAACTGCATTTAAGCCTGATGATGAAATCGTTGTATGCAGTGAATGTGATATGCCACACCACAAGGATTGCTGGATTGAAAATCAGGGCTGTACCACCTTTGGCTGCCTCGGAACAATCAAGACAGCTGACAATGACAACAGTTCGGTTACAACCAGAGAAATGAGTTTTGAAGATATTTCGCAGTCTGCCGGAGTAACTGTCTATTGCACAAAATGCGGGGCGCAAAATGAAAGTACATCTTTGTTCTGTTCAAAATGCGGTAACAGATTGTCAACATCGGTTTCTGCTCAAGCACCGGCCTTTCAGCAATCAGATCCTGCAAACACAAATCCGTATGCATATGTAAATCAGCAAGGAGCTGCTTATTACCAAGGAAGCAATACTACTTCTTTTGGCTATAATACCGCAGAAATTGATGCAGACATCCAAATGCTGATTGGAGTAAAATCGGAATATTATATTCCTAAATTCCAAGAGATGAGAGCGCAAAACAAGAAAAACACTTGGAATTGGCCAGCGTTTCTGATTGCGCCCTACTGGATGCTCTACCGTAAAATGTATGCTTACGGTGCGGCGGTGTTGGGTATTTCTTTTGTCCTTTCTTTACTTGGAACAACGATTGGTTCTTTGCTATCCCTATGCGGTTATATTGCCCTTGGCATTTTCGGGAACTATATCTATATGAATTTCCTTGAGAAGAAGGCAACCCAAGTCAAGGCGATGAATGAACCATATAAAACGCAGTTTGTCATGCAAAACAGTGGAGTGAATTCTACTGCGGCAATCCTGACCGCTGTAGGTTATGTTCTCCTTGTAATCATTTTATCGTTGTAAAGAGGAGGCGTTGGATTTGGAAAAAGACTTTGATATAGAAATTCAAGATAGTCATGATGAAAACGAAGCTCATGTGCAGCTCCCTATGAATTTTCTTGCGTTTGGGGAGATTGAGCCTGACGATGTTAAGGTATATATCAAGCAAGATGTTTACCGAGCGTTGGAAAAATACGCTTTGGTAGATGTCGAACACGAGCGAGGGACAATTCTACTGGGAGATTACTGCGAAGATCTTGGCAAGGTACATGTTATAATCTCAAATTATATTGAAGCGAGATATACGGATGCCTCAGCGTCAACGCTGACTTTCACTCACGAAACATGGGACTATGTATATAAAGAACAAGGTGCAAAATACCCTGATAAAAAAATAGTCGGCTGGCAGCACACACACCCAAGCTACGGTATCTTCCTTTCAAATTATGATTTGTTTATTCAAGAGAACTTTTTCAATCTGCCATTTCAAGTGGCCTATGTGATTGACCCGATTCAGAAGATTCGCGGATTTTTTCAGTGGAAGAATGGGAAAATTGAGAAACTTAAGGGCTATTACATTTATGATGATGTGGGAAAATCTATAAAGATTGAACCTGAAAGAGAGACAACTCGCAAGCAGCCCACGCATCAAAGCGGAAAAGTATTACCAATTCTGTCTGCGCTGGCAATTCTTATTGCTGGCATAAGTCTGGTCAGTATGTTCAATATGCGTAGCTCGCTAATTGAGCAGAACCGCAAACTGGAGGATTCCATTCAAACACAGCAGCAAGAGATTGACGCTATTGGGCAAGGGCAACTTTGCGATAATCAAGATGGAAACTCGTTCTCACCTAATGAACTGCTTGAAAAGATTGAATCGCAGCAGATTACCCTGGATAATCAGCAGAAAATTATCGAAGACCTTCAAGCCCAAATTGCTGAAATTCAGGCGGGTCAGACTTCACCCGGTGATTATATTGTCTACACCGTTAAAACAGGAGATACATTAGCGGGAATATGCAAAAGCCTTGGTATCGAGTACCATGCCAATCGAGAAACAATCTTAAGCTTAAACCACATTGCAAATGAAAATATAATCTATACTGGACAGGTGTTGTTATTTCCTAAAGCCGCTGAGGATAATTTGCAATAAGTTTCCTCAACTACTTTGTGCTTTTATATACGCCGTTAGTACACAAATCCCGGAACCTTTTTGCATTGAATGGTTCCGGGGTTTTCTTTTATGTGGATTAAGTTATTATCGCAGTTCGATATATTTCAAGACTTTAGGTTGCAGTATCTTTATATACTCCTCGTAATAAACAATCAGTGGTATCGGATAGATGGCGGAAAGCACACCGGTCAGCTCTGCTACTTGTGCCTTCGTCACTTTGCAGAAGCGATTCATTACCTGAATATAACTTGATCGTAGTTCGTCGGCATCCATATCCAGGTGAGATGCCGCACTTTGCAAGCACAGTTCGGCATCGCTCTCGAATGGATGCTGCGAGAAGTGCCGGAGCATTCTCCGCAGTTGTTCTGTCCCGGCATCGGTGTTATATAGGCAAAGCTTAATGACGAAATCCGTTACATCAAACGCCTCGTCCCAATCGTAGGCGAATACGCCCTTGGCGGGAGAGTACGCAAACTGCGGCGTGTCTGCGATCCGGCAGAACATTGCATACAGAGCCATACTGCCCAAATACTGCTGACGCAGTGCCGGGGAGTCTTCTATGCTGCCATAATCGACCGCAGAAAAATCCTCTACCCATTCAGTTCCAACAATAAACGGGTGCATAGGAAACAATCTGCGGGTTTCATTGCTTGTGCTCATGAGATAGGCTTTCGGCGTATAGACATCGCACAGTTCGGCAAGCCGACTGCACATAAAGGTGTTGCAGGCGGACTGTATGTTTTCGTGCTTGACAAGAAGCCTTGAGTACCCCACCCTTTTCGGTGTGGCAATATATTTACATACGCCGCCAAACCCCTCGTGGCTCAAAGTTTTATAGTTATAATTGACCGTGTTGAGAGTGTAGCTGTCCATATCGCCCTCCATTGCTGTAACAATCAATTCTTGATCCGCTTTTGAATGTCTTCAACGGAAGGAAGCTGCTTGCTCAATGCTTCTGGCAGGCTACTGGTGATTTTGTACTCACTGACGCCGATGGGTTTAGACATATCCTTCAATGCGTACTCGGCAACAAGGTCGTTCTTGCTCTTACAGAGCAACAGCCCGATAGAGGGATTGTCCTCCGGGTGCTTGATGATGCCATCCACCGCAGACAGGTAGAAATTGAGCTGTCCGGCATACTCCGGCTTAAACTCGCCAGTTTTCAGCTCGATCACCACATAGCAACGCAGGTTGAGGTTGTAGAACAGGAGGTCGATATAAAAGTCATCGCCGCCCACATTGAGATGATACTGATTGCCAAGGAAAGCAAAGCCGGTGCCAAGTTCCAGTAGCAACTTAGTAACATCCTTGACCAAGGCGTTTTCTATATCACGCTCGACCATATCTTCTCTGAACGGAATAAAATCGAAGATATACGGGTCTTTCATAGTCTGTACTGCCAGTTCACTTTGCGGTGAGGCAAGACGAGTCTCAAAATTTGAAATCTTTTCCGCAAGCGCTTGACGCTCATACAAGCCACTTTCGATTTGATGAATGAGGACATTGTGCGACCAGCCATTTTCAGCAGTCTTTTTGATGTACCAAACCCGTTGTTCGGCGTCTTTGACCTTATCTAAAATAGCCGTATTGTGCGACCACGGAATTTGTGCAGACACCGTCTGCACAAATTCTTCGTCAGGGTAGGTTTCTGCATACTTCGCCATATATTTAAGATTTCGCACGGAATAGCCTTTGACATTCGGGAAAGCAATGCGAATATCTGCGGCAAGATTTTCAATAAACTTGCTGCCCCAAGTCTTATGCTCGTTTATGACCGTACCGATATGGTAGTAAAGCATAATCAATTCACGGTTCACGCTGAGTGCAGCCTTATACTGCGCTCCCCTGATCTCACCTTTTATGGTTTCTATAATTTCGATGTACTCGTTGTTGTTCATCAACATTGTAGCATCCTCCGTTTTCCTATTTCAAAAATCTGTTTTCATACTCCTGATGGTGCAGGCAATAACCCTGAGCAATCAGTGCATCCGTTTTCAGCGCAACAAGATTTGTGTCCGAGTGCATTGCACTGGCAATCTGCTGTATATCATAGCCGTAACGGATATATTCGAGGATTTCCTCATCGCCCAAGGATACCTGAGAAGCAAACACATTTGCCTCGTATTCCATCCGGCTTTCCTGCATATTGAAGATGTTGAACTCTTTGAAACCGCCCGCTTTCACGGCTTCCTTTCGGTGCAGAATATCGTGTCCGATCTCGTGGAGCATAACGATGTTTTCCATCACCGGATGCAGATCGTTTTTAATGAAGATAAATCGGTTACGCATCAGAACCTTATAGGCTCCACGCTGCCGTTTGAAATCCACGGGGACGACTTCGATGCCAAGCTCACGGGCGATCCTGTGCGGATCTCTCGTGCCGAGCGTATCGACCAGCTTATTTGCCGTCTGTACGATTTCCAAAGTCTGAATATCCAAGAGCGAACACCCCCTTCTGCCTATTTCGGCAATTCTATTCTAACATAAGCTGTGTCCCATTAAACGGACACAATGAAATCAGTCCTTGCGGTATTTCTTGGGCGTGAACTTCTTATTCTTCTCTTTGGCGATCCAATACGCATCCTGCAAAGCCTTCATCATCACATCCAAATCTTCATCGGCAATATTACCGCCGGCAAAAAGACCGCTGACCTCATCTACCAGCGCCTGCGCCTGCTTTGCGCCTTTTGCACCGTACTTCTCTGCGGCAGAAAGAAGAAATTCCTCATCCTCATTCAGGAAGTAGTTTTCTTCGGTATGAAACAGCTCTGCCAGCTTGTGATAGATGTCCCGCTTTCTCGGATAGCACTCGCCGGATTCATAGTTGGTGATCGTTCTGAGGGAAACCCCAAGAGCCTTCGCCAGTTCCTCCTGCTTCAAGCCCGCCTTTGTTCGGGCTTCTTTTAATTTCTCGCAAAACCTCATTGTATCGTCCTCCGTAGTGTTCCAAATATGTTAGAAATTAAATTGCTATTACATGTTGACAAGTGCATATAAACTGCGTATAATAGAAACACGCAATTAGACTGCGTATTTATCTTACTCGAACTTGCGTGTCTTGTCAAGGGGTTTCGGAAAGATACTGCAATTTTTAGGTGTCGAATATACACAATCGTGATTAGTATGCCCGTTCATACGGAAAAGGAGCAGCAATGGGGAGAAACAATACAAAAGCAGTAAAAAATATTGCAAAGATGTACGAGCAGTTGGGCTTGGCACAGGACGACATATTCCATAAAACAAAGCTGCTTTTGGGCATTTACCGTGATGTGGTTTGGGCGACGCTTTCAGACTGTAACTGCGTAAATGAGGAAATCTATTACTACGGCGACGATTTGACGGATGCCCTGGTCTATTTAGAGGAGTTTGCTCCCGATATAGAGCGCAGCGAGTTTGAGCGCCGTGTGTGCAACCTGTTTGAAAATAAGTGGATGATTGACCTCATCGACAAGGCAATGAGCAAGGTTTATGACTATTACAATAACGGACGACTTTACCACGAGATACTCTCCAAGAGTTATCTGACCGCTTTCCGCTATACCGAAAGTGAGCTGCTGGAGATACTTAATTTAGAACGAAGCACCTTTTATGACCGAAAGAAGGAGGCGGTTATGTTGCTTGGAATAGCTCTATGGGGTTATGCGATCCCTGTATTTCGTGGCATTTTTGATGTGGAAGGAGATGAGAACGAGATCCCCGAATTTTTTACCAGCACAGAAAAGCCCGACCTTTGTCCGACGAAAGTCCGATGAAAATCCGACCGATTTCCTACTGAAAGTCCGACTTTGCCTCTGCTATATTGTCTATGCTGACGGATTGCAGCTATCTTTGGGGCGTGGCAGAAAAATGGCGAGAAAGTGGCACGGATACGCCGATGACACGGAAAAGTAGTCGTGCTATAATGGTATCGTCAAAAAATACAAGCAATTTACTCGTCTAAAAGTTCCTGCCCACCATACTCTCGCTGCAATCCGATCGGGCAGGCAAATGAAAAGATCATACGAAGCAGTTACAGCCTCAAAGGTTTGTAGCTGCTTTTTTATTGCCTGTTTGCCGACAGCAGCCGTGAAAGATGTTTTCTTGAAACGAGATCACATCGTTCACCCAGTTATAAGCAGCTTAGGCGAAGCGAATTGAATAGGACGAGCTGAAAGAAGAAGCCGTTGTAGCCATCAAGTATTGACTTGAAAGCTACAGCGGCTTTTTTTGTACCCTTTTCGCTTTCTCCTGAGCAGAAAGGAGAAAGTTATGTCCCTGTTCCGGTGGCAAAGCGCCGTTTCTCGCTATCCGTGATCTCCGAATTTTGAAACTAAATACCAAATTCAAAATTCAAAGGAGATTACACAAAATGACGAATAACACAATCAGCATCAAAGCACTGGCAGAAGAATTTAAGGTCGAGTGTAAGGTTATCAAGCTGGGCTATGAGTATCCCGGCTACACGGGTACAGAAAAGTATGCCATTGTTACCGATCTCAGTTATGCACAGATTATGGAACGATATGCACCTGTTGCGGAGCACTATTGTCCGTTTCTGCTTCTCAGCAAAGCTGCCGGAGAAGTCATCGCAGATTTTAAGCGAAACGAGGACAAGTTCTCTAAGCGGATGCAGAAAGATGACTGCTACGGCTTTGAGGACGGCACGACCGAGCGCCACAACATTGAATGCTCCGTACCCGATTTTGCAGAAGCTCTGTTTCGGGATTTCTTTCCACAGCGACTCGTGGGAAAAGCGTTTGCGCTCTTGACTCCCATCCAACAGAGCCGTGTGAAACAGCATATTTTCGGGAAAATGTCTTTTGCCAAAATTGCCGCTTCGGAGGGTAAAGCAAAGAATACAATTCAGGAGTCATACGATGCCGCAATCAAAAAGATGAAAAAATTTTTGAAAAACACCCTGCCAAAAGGCACCCCTTATTCGGAGTAAGTGAAGGGGTTATTTCTGATCCGGACAGGAACACCTTTCAAAAATAAAAGTATGAGAGGTTATACATTATGGAAAACAAGAACATAAACGGCAAGGTTCAGCGTGGAGAAATCTATCTTTACGATTTCGGCAATAACGGTGGGTCAATCCAAAACGGCGTGCGTCCTGCTTTGGTCGTACAGTGCAATGAGGGTAATGCGGCAAGCAGCACAACTATAATTGCAGCAATGACCTCCATTATCAAAAAGCAGTATTTACCATCCCACATCATTTTAGGCGACCAATTCGGATTGAAAGAACCGTCTATGGTGATGCTCGAACAACTGAAAACCGTAAATCAATCCGATTTCATTGAGTATATCGGCAAAATCGACGACGAGCATTATATGAAAAAGATCAATATCGGCATCAAAAAGGCAATGGGACTTTGGGTGGATAAGCCTTTGCACAAGCCCGCAAGCGTTCGTTGCCTTTGCCCTAAGTGTTTGCAGGACTACAAAACCAGCGGCAGCTATATTGTCAGGCGTGTCGATCCTTTCGTTCGTGTCAAGGAGAAATGCGATAAGTGCGAGGGCTACGGCTATGACTACCTTGTCATCGAAAGAAGCAAGGAGGGGCGTTAATGGAGAATACTTCGCAAAAGAACGACCCCGCCATTGAGTTTTCTTCCGGCTTCTGCAACAGCGATTTCAAAATGAAAATCGGCGGAACGATATATGTAGTTTCCACCCATTTTAATCCCGAAGGCAACCAGTGCGTATTACAGCAGTTTCGTGACCTGATACTTTCAGAGGACTTGCTTGAAAATCGCATAATTGCAGAAGATGCAAAGGCACGGTAAGATAATTATGCCTTTGCAATGCCCGGTTGTCGGAAAGGAGATATGACAATGGCAACAGCAAACTATATCAAAGGGCAAAACGAAACCAAAATTACGGCTCTCTACTGCCGCCTTTCGCAAGATGACGGGCGTGAAGGTGAGAGCAACTCCATATCAAACCAAAAAGAGATTTTACTTGCATACGCTCAGAGGAACAACTTCCCTAATCCGCAGTTTTTCACGGATGATGGATTTTCGGGTACGACCTTCGACCGACCGAGTTTTATTCAAATGGAGAATTTGGTGGAGCAGGGCGTGGTAGACACCATTATTGTAAAGGATTTGAGCCGCTTTGGTAGAAACTATCTCGATGTGGGTAACTACCTTGAAATCAAATACCCAACGCTGGGGGTAAGGTTCATCGCCATTCAGGAAAATGTCGATACACTGAAAGAAACAGGCACAGAGATGATGCCGTTCAACAACATTTTTAACGAGTGGTATGCAGCTCAGACAAGCAAAAAAATCCGTGCGGTTTGGAAGAATAAAGCGGCAAACGGTAAGCGTGTCAGTTCCTCTGTTCCATTTGGATATGTCAGAAACCCACAGGACAAAGAGGACTGGCTGGTAGATGAACCGGCGGCGGAAGTTGTACGAAAAATCTATGCTCTATGCCTTGATGGTCGGGGACCGTCGCAAATTGCACGGCAGCTTGAACAGGAAAAGGTGCTTATTCCCACTGCCTATTACGCTTCGCTCGGCAGGAAGACACGGAAACAGTACACAGACCCATACGCTTGGGATCAGAAAACAGTCGCCGGCATTCTTGTCAATCAGCAGTATACGGGCTGTACGGTAAACTTTATGACCACTACGGTCAGCTACAAGGTACACAAGACCGTGTATAAGCCGAAGGACGAGTGGCAGATCATCCCGAACACCCAGCCTGCTATCATTGACGAGGATACTTGGAAAAGGGTGCAGGAACTTCGAGAGCATCGTATCCGTCCGACAGCAACGGGCAGGACAAGTCTGTTCTCCGGCAAAGTGTTCTGCGCTGATTGCGGCTCAAAACTCCACTTCTGTGCTGCCAAGAGTTTGAACGCCAATCAGGAGCATTACCGTTGCGCCAACTACAAAAGCGGCAGAGGAAGTTGTCAGATACATTTTATCCGTAATGTTGTGCTTGAAAAAATCGTACTTGAAGCAATCAACAGCTTAGCGGACTTTGTTAGGTGCTATGAGCCGGTATTTCTGTATCTAATGGCACAAAAGGACATTGTATCTAAACGGACAGAAACCTCTAAACTTAGAACTGCCATTGAAAGCGGAAAACGGCGTATTCAAGACCTTGACAAACTGATAGAGCGCATCTATGAAGATCAAGTCCTCGGTAACATATCTGCCGAACGCTATGCAAGAATGTCGGTCAATTATGAGAACGAGCAACGCACCCTTATCAATAAAGTGGCAGAGGACGAAAAGAAACTCGCCTGCATTGAACAGACGAGCCTTGACTTGAAAACCATATTGAAGGTTCTGCGAAGCAGTACATCCTTTGAAGAATTGACACCAACCCTTGTGAACTCTCTGATCCGCAGGATTGAGGTTCATAACAACGACAAATCAAGCGGTCACTGCTATGTGAAAGTGGACATCTACTTCACGGCAATCGGACTAATTGACATTCCCACAGAGGACGAAATCAAAGGCCTTATAGCTAAAATCAAAGCAAACCCGCAGGAATACAGGCTTACCGCCTGAAAAAGAGAAAACGGTGCAACCCCGATTGTGGGGTTACACCGTATCCCTGCCAAAAAACATCCTTATGGGGCTTTGGCTGATGCCGGGCACCGTCTGTTTTTTATCTGTATCTGTGTTCTCACACGGGCTTGTTCGAGGTCTTGAGCACGACGTCGTGCGCGCCGCCCTCGACGATGCTCACCGAGGACACGAGCGTCAGCCGCGCCTTTTCCTGCAGCTCGCGGATGGTCAGTGCGCCGCAGTTGCACATGGTCGAGCGGACCTTTGCCAGCGTCTGCTGGACGTTATCGGAGAGCTTGCCGGCGTAGGGCACGTAGGAGTCCACGCCCTCCTCGAAGGACAGCTTCTTGCTGCCGCCGAGGTCGTAGCGCTGCCAGTTGCGCGCGCGGTTGGAGCCCTCGCCCCAGTACTCCTTCATGAGCGTGCCGTTGACGTTGACCTTGTCCGACGGGCTCTCGTCGAAGCGGGCGAAGTAGCGGCCGAGCATCACGAAGTCCGCGCCCATGGCCAGCGCGAGCGTGATGTGGTGATCGTGCACGATGCCGCCGTCGGAGCAGACGGGCACGTAGATGCCGGTCTCGCGGAAGTACTCGTCGCGTGCGCGGCAGACCTCGATGACGGCGGTCGCCTGGCCGCGGCCGATGCCCTTGGTCTCGCGCGTGATGCAGATCGAGCCGCCGCCGATACCGACCTTCACGAAGTCCGCGCCGCAGTCGGCCAGGAAGCGGAAGCCGTCCGCGTCCACGACGTTGCCGGCGCCGACCTTGACGCTGTCGCCGTAGCGCTCGCGGATCCACTCGAGCGTGCGCTTCTGCCACTCGGAGTAGCCCTCGGACGAGTCGATCACGAGCACGTCCACACCGGCGTCGACCAGCGCGGGCACGCGCTCGGCATAGTCGCGGGTGTTGATGCCCGCGCCGACGAGGTAGCGCTTCTGACTGTCGAGCAGTTCGTTCGGTTTCTGCTTGTGGAGGTCATAGTCCTTGCGGAACACGAACGCACACAGGCGGCCCTCGTCGTTGACGATGGGCAGAGAGTTGAGCTTGTGCTCCCAGATGATGTTGTTGGCTTCCTTCAGGGACGTGCCGTCGGGCGCGGTGATCATCTTCTCGCGCGGCGTCATGAATTCGCGCACCGGCGTCTCGGGCGCCATGCGGCTCACACGGTAGTCGCGGCTTGTGACGATGCCGACCAGGCGGCCGTCGGCCGTGCCGTCCTCGGTGACGGCGACGGTGGAGTGGCCGGTCTGCTCGCGCAGGGCCAGAATGTCCGAAAGCGTTGCATCGGGGCTGATGTTCGAGTCGCTGCGCACAAAGCCCGCCTTGTAGCTCTTGACACGGGCGACCATCGCGGCCTCGTCCTCGATCGACTGCGAGCCGTACAGGAACGACACGCCGCCCTCCTGCGCCAGCGCGACGGCCAGCCGGTCGCCGGACACGGACTGCATCACGGCCGAGACCATCGGCACGTTCAGCGACAGGGCCGGTTCCTCGCCCGCGCGAAAGCGCGTCAGCGGCGTGCGCAGAGAAACGTTGTCCGGGATGCACTCGCTCGACGAGTAGCCGGGCACCAACAGATACTCATTGAACGTGTGCGACTGGCCGGAAAAGAAGTAAGCCATGGGAAAGACCTCCTTATAACAATATACAGTGTGGAAAGCGGAGCGGGTCGCGCCCCGGTGATGATTTTTGCTATTGTACCGCGAACGGGCGCGCTTGTCCAGCCCGCAGCACGGAAAAAAATCAGGGGTGTGACCGCCTTTTTTTGGACATATGATAAAAACTGCGCACCGCCGCCGGCGGTGCGCAGGGAATCACAGTTTGCGGATCTTGTCCTTCTCCTCGATGAGGGGCAGGTAGTCCATGTACGGCGTGTCGTTGGCGCAGGTGAACTTCGCCTCGGAGCTAAACGCCTCGACCTCTTTGTGCGACTGCTCGATCGGGCGCAGCGTGCCCGCACCGGCGATGCAGCCGCCCGGGCAGGCCATGCCCTCGAGCAGGTAGCCGTCGTACTTCCCGACCTTGGCCATCATCAGCAGCTTGCGGCAGTCGGCCAGACCGGTCGCCGCGGCGACCTTGACCTCCCGGTCGGGTTCCATGTCGTGGATGGCGTTGACGACCGCCTGCGCCACGCCGCCGGAGTAGGCAAAGCGGCGCGCGTCGCGGCTGGAGTAGGCGGGCATCTCCTCCTCGTCCTCGGGCGGGAACGCCTTGTCCATGCCTTTGGCCGCGAAGATGCCGAGCGCCTCTTCAAACGTGAGCACGAAGTCCACGTCGCTGCGCACGCTTTCACGCCGGGCCTCGAGCTTTTTCGAGTCGCACGGGCCGACGAACACGACCTTGCAGTCCGGGTGGTCGCGCTTGATCATGCGCGCGGTGAGCACCATGGGCGTAAAGGCCACGGAGATGTTCTTTTCAAACTGGGGGAAGAGCTTTTTGACCATGTCGCTCCACGACGGGCAGCAGGACGTGACCATGAATTTGTGCTTTTCGGGCACTTCCTCCAGAAAGTCCGCCGCCTCTTCGATCACGCACAGGTCCGCGCCGATGGCGACCTCATACACGTCCGCGAAGCCGAGGCGCTGGAACGCCTTGCGCATCCGCTCGGGCACGCCCTCGGGGCCGAACTGCCCCACGAACGCCGGCGCGAGCGCCACGTAAACAGGCGTATCGCTCTTGACGGCCTGAATGGTCTGGAAGATCTGGCTCTTGTCCGAGATGGCGCCGAACGGGCAGCTGACCATGCACTGGCCGCAGGACGTGCACTTGGAATAATCAATGTCGGCGCGGCCGAGCCCGTCGGAATGGATGCAGTCCATGCCGCAGGCCTTGCGGCACGGCCGCTCGAGGCGCACGATGGCGTTGAACTTGCACTCTTTCAGGCAGCGTCCGCAGCGGATGCACTTATCCGGGTCGATGTGGGCCTGGCCGTTCTGCCGCGAGATGGCCTGCCGCGGGCAGACCGACATGCACGGATGCTCCAGACAGCCCTGGCACACATTCGTGATCTTCACAACGTTGTCCGGGCAGCGGTTGCACGCGAACTTGATGACGTTGATGAGCGGTTTTTCGTAGTAGATCTCCGGGTCGAGCGCCTTTTCCACGCCGTCCGAGAGCAGGGAAAACTCCGAAAACTTGCGCAGCGGCAGCCCCATGGCCAGCCGCAGCCGCTCGCCGACGACGGCGCGCTCGAGAAACAGACTGTCCCGGTAGGAACCGATCTCACCGGGGATGATCTTGAACGGCAGCTCTTCGAGCCGCTTTGCGTAATCGCCGCCCTCATAGGCCATTCGGGCGATCTCCGTGAATACTTCGTGACGGATACGTACTTTTCCGGTTTCAATGCCGCGCATAGGGTTCTCCTTTGAGAATAAAAAGTGAATTCTTGCTCGTGAAATTTGCAACAAGCACTTGACGCGAGGTCATGCAAAACATTATACTAATACGTGATAAATTTCGCAATTCTTTTTTTGCAATCTGGACAAAAAGATAACGATTAGCTCCAATTTTGTCGAAAAATCAAAGAAAACGGCGCATGTGTCTGGGAATGACATCCTGTGTTGGGGCAGGTTTGTGACCTGGACACAGAAAGATCTGCCGGATCTGTGGTAGGATGGATGCAATCGAAGCCGCAGCTTCCGCAAATCTTTTCAGCCGTCAGGAGGGAACGCACTATGGAAGAAAACAAAACGAAAGCCAAGATCATCGCAGTCGCCGGCAAGGGCGGCGTCGGCAAGACCTCTCTGTGCTCGGCGATCGTGCGCGAGCTGGTGGAGGCCTTCCCCGGCAAGCGCATCCTCGCCATCGACGCAGACCCGGCCGTCGGCCTGTCCACGGCACTGGGCGTGCACGTCGAGCACACGATCGACGACATCCGCAACGAAGTGATCGAGACCTCGGAGCGCGGCGAGTACCGCCAGGCCATCGAGGTGCTCAACGAGGCGCGCTTCCGCATCTTTGACACCATGGTCGAGTGCGACGGCTTCGCCTTCCTGGCCATCGGCCGTCCGGAGGCCGCCGGGTGCTACTGCTCGGTCAACTCCTACCTCAAGGAAGTCATCAGCATGCTCGCCAATGATTTCGATTATGTGGTCATCGACGGCGAGGCCGGCATCGAGCAGATCAGCCGCCGCGTCATGGAGCAGGTCTCGCACCTGGTCCTCGTCACGGACCAGAGCGCCAAGGGCGTGAACGTCTGCCGCGAGATCAAGGAGGCGGCCGATGACCTCATCACCTACGAGCGCATCGGCATGATCGTCAACCGCGTGGTCGACCCGAGCATGAACGATCTCGTCAAGCTCGACGGGGTGGACGTGCTCGCCTACATCCCCACCGATCCGATCCACGCTGCCAACGACATCCGCGGCAAGAGCGTGTTCGAGCTGCCGGAGGACTCCAACATCATGGTCGGCGTCCACCAGGCGCTGCACAACCTGGGCATTTTTTGAGGAGGGAACAACATGAAGGATATGGAACTGTACGACAGCTTTATTCGGGAAACGACCGACCTGCTCGGCGCGCCGACGCAGAAGTGGGCCTATAAAGAGCGCGACGCATGGAAAGACAACGGCGAGAGCGAGCTCGTGCTCCTGCGCGACGCTGCGTATGAGCTCGGCGGCGGCGCGAACGACGCCGTGAACTTCACCTGCGTCACGTCCGACAGCAGTCTCGTCCCGGCGGACGAGGTGCTGCTCTACGGCCCGGATATGAAGGAAATCAAGGGCGACGTGCCATTTGCCCGCCTCGTGATACTCGGCGTCAAGGACATCGACGTCGAGAACAAAGACGCGACTTACACCGCCATCCGCAACATCGAGTTCGTGAAGTACCATGTCTTCCCGGACGGATACATGATGCGCGTCTCGCCCGAGAGCAGCCGCGAGCAGATCCGCGTGAGCAAGAAGGCCATCAAGAAGGGCATCTCGTTTTACAAGGTCGGCTGCGACTTTATCCGGCAGTATAAGAAAAACCCGAACATCACGAATGTGCGCGTGATCTTCATCACGAAGAACGTCGACTTCAAGACCCTGCACGACACGGCCAAGAAGATCGACGACGTGACCAAGACCATGAACACCATCCTCGAGGGTATGCCCGAGGATCTCGACTGCGCGAGCTGCAGCTTCAAGCCCGTGTGCGACGAGGTCGAGGGTCTCAAGGAGCTCCACTTCGGCAAGGCCGGCAAGAAAGCGCCGAAGGCGTAATTTCCGCAGAACATACACGCACGGCCCCGCAAGCAACCTGCGGGGCCGTGTTTTCATCTTTCATCCAAAGGAGGTGCACCATGCCGAATTTCCGCATGACGCTCAGCTACGACGGCACGCGCTATAACGGCTGGCAGCGGCAGGGCAACACGCCGGACACCATTCAGGGGCGGCTTGAGACCGCGCTCAGCGCCCTGCTCGAGCAGCCGGTCGAGGTCGCGGGCTCCGGCCGCACGGATGCGGGTGTGCACGCCCGGATGCAGACGGCGTCGTTCCGCGCGAAGACCGACCTGCCCGCGCCGGAGCTGCTGCGGCAGCTGCGTGCGCGCCTGCCGGGGGACATCGGCGTGCTCACGCTCGAGGAAGCCGCGCCGCGCTTTCACGCGCGATTGTCCTGCCGCGGCAAGACGTATGTCTACCGCATTTGGAACAGCGAGACGCCGAACGTGTTCGAGCGGCGCTATGTCTGCGCCCTGCCGCAGCCGCTCGACACGGCGGCCATGCAGCGCGCGGCAGCGCCGCTGTGCGGCACGCACGACTACACGTCGTTCTGCGCCAACCGGCGCATGAAAAAATCTGCCGTGCGCACGGTCGATGCCATCACCGTCGAGCGGCGGGGGGAGGAAGTGCGCCTGACATTCTCGGGCGACGGCTTTTTGTACCACATGGTGCGCATCCTCACTGGCACGCTGCTGGAGGTCGGGCTCGGGCAGCGGGACGCCGGCACGATGGCGGATATTCTCGCCGCGCGCGACCGCAGCGCCGCCGGGCCGGCAGCGCCTGCCCGCGGGCTGATCCTGTGGGAGACGCGCTATGCGCACACACACCCCGAAACCGGAGAGGAGAAACGCGAATGAAAGAAGAATGCCTGATCTGCGGCGCACCGCTGGAATATCTGGAGACGGATGTGCAGATGCAGTGCGAGATCTGCCGCAAAAAAGAGCTCGCCAAGACGCGCTGCATAAACGGGCACTACGTGTGCAGCGACTGCCATATGCAGGGGCTTGACAGCATCGTGGAGCTGTGCCTGCGGGAGACCGCGTGCGATCCGATCGCCATTGTCGAGCGGATGATGGCGCTGCCGAGCTGCCATATGCACGGGCCGGAGCACCATGTGATGGTCGGAGCGGCGCTGCTGACGGCGTATCACAACGCCGGCGGAGACATTGCCCTTTCCGACGCGCTCATGGAGATGCTGCGCCGCGGCAAAAGCGTGCCCGGCGGCGCGTGCGGCTTCTGGGGCGCGTGCGGCGCGGGGATCAGCACGGGGATGTTCGTCTCGATCATCTCCCGGTCAACACCGCTGACCGACGAGCCGTTTGCGCTGTCGCACAAAATGACGGCAGCCGCGCTCGGGCAGATCGGTGAGATCGGCGGCCCGCGCTGCTGCAAGCGAGACTCTTTTTTGTCCATTCTCACGGCGATCGATTTTGTGAAGGAGCATTTCGGCATCGCACTGCAAAAGCCGGAGGTCGTGTGCCGTTACGCCGCGCAGAACAATCAGTGCATCGGAAAGCGCTGCCCCTTCAGCGCGGCAAACCGGACTGCGAAATGATATGGCGGCGGGATTAGGGACTCCGGCTTGACGACCCGCCGGGAGCGCGCAAAATCGGAAGTTGTAGTAAAGGAGGTTTACAATGGGGTTTTGGATTTTTATGTTGATTATGGATTTGCTTCTTCCATTTACGATGATTGGTTTTGGAAGATATTTTATGAAAAAGGCTCCAAAGGAAATAAATTCAGTATTTGGATATCGGACTTCGATGTCTATGAAGAACAAAGACACATGGGAATTTGCTCATAAATATTGTGGTAAAGTCTGGTATATCTGTGGAATGGTTATGTTGCCGATAACAGTAATATTCATGATTTTAGTGATTGGAAAAAATGAAGATTGTGTTGGGAGTATAGGAGGAATTATCTGTGGTGTTCAACTTATTCCTTTAATTGGGTCTATTCTCCCAACAGAAATAGCATTAAAAAAGAATTTTGATAAGAATGGAACAAGACGATAAATTCCAGTTTTCCGAACCATGAAACCGCCCCCGGCGTGACCTGCTGGTCACGCCGGGGGCGTTCCTGTTATCTGTTTCTGCTGTGTCATTTCAGCCGCGCGCGCTGCGCCGCGCAGTAGGCGCGCACGTCAAACGGCTCCGGCACGCTGTCGCGCCGGAGATACAGCGGGTGGTGCGGGTGTCCGGCCTTGGAGCGCGCGCCGAACGTCAGCCACTGCGCATGAAACTCCTCGCCGATGGCGAGCATCTGCTCGAGCGCGTCGAACAGGTACGGCCGCTTTTCGATCAGTGTGCCCCACGCAGCCCACACGGCCGGCCGGTTGCCGGGCGCGTACTGCCCGAGCACGTAGCGGAAGGCCGCCATGTTCTGCTCATGCAGCGCGCGGTTGAAGGTCGTGTCCATGGCGTTCGGGTCGGTCGCGCGCTGGGGGTAGACGTTGAACATCGTGAAGCTGTCATACCCGTTGCCGAGGGCGATGCGCTCGACGCTCTTGAGCGTGTTGTCGAGATCGCCCGGCTGCGCGGTCGACGGGTTGATGCCGATGCAGATGAGCGGGTTTTCGCCCCGCGTGCCGAGAATGTAACGGTATTCGGTGTAGTACGGCGGCACGTACAGCCAGCGCGCGGCGTCATAGTCGTCGTGCCGGGTACAGTGCAGCGCGTCGTCAAAGGTCAGCAGCGCGCACGTCTGGCTCGCGCCCTTGGGAATGTGCATTGGGTGTCCCTCCGATCGGTCTGCTCAGTCCCCGGCGGGCGGGAACGGCTTGGAATAGGCGGTCTTGGCGCTCACGCCCGGGAGGCGGCCGATGCGCCCCGCGAGCGCGGAGATCACGTCCTGCGGCGCGTCGAGCACGACGCTGATGATGCTGACGCCCTTAGCGCGGTAGGGCAGGCCCATGCGGCCGATGATGTACTGCCCCGCGTCGTGCAGCAGGGCGTTGAGCTGCGCTGTGCTCTCGCTGTTTTCCACGATGATGCCGATCAGCGCCACGCGCGTTTCCATGCGCGCTCACCTCGCTTTCGTTTTGTCTATTGTACGCGAAAATGGGCGGGAACGCAATGCGTTCCCGCCCGTTTCACACGGAAAATCCTGCTTATTTGCCCTGCTTATAAAACTGCTTGGAGTTATCGAGCACCTGGCACTCGGCGTTCGGGTAGAGCACGACTTTCTTCGGCGTGCCGTCGTCGAGGATGCGCAGGGCGTCCGACCACGTCTTGACGTATTCAGCGCCGGAGTGCTCGTCGATGTACCACGGGTCGCGCATGCCCTTGACGGTGTGCTCGGCAAACACGACAGCGTGGGCCATGTTTTTGCCCTTCGTGTAGCAGCCGGACCACATCATGCCGCCGGGGGCGGAGTGGCCCCACTTGTCGTACAGGAAGTGCACACACGGGCCGAACGGGGAGTTGGCCGCGAGCACGAACGAGCCGCCGTCCTTGAGCGAGGCGATGACCTCGGGCGTGTAGGCGCAGTTGGCCTCGGCGGGCTTGAAGTAGTTGTTGGCGATGACCACGTCGCAGTCGGGCACGAACTTTGCCGCGTAGTGCTCGGCGGCGTAGGCGGCCGCGTGCTGGATCTCGGCCTCAAAGTCGCCGGCGAACAGGTTGCAGATCTGCGCGTGGCCGTTGAGGATGGCGTCGATCTTGAAGTCGAGCCCCATCATGCGCGCGGCCTGCTCGGCGTCGCTGCGCATGAGCGTGTGGGGGTTGCCCATGTTGAACTCCGTCGTCGTCGTGAAGCTGTGGTTGCGCATGATCGTGCGCAGCGAGCTCACGCCCGGCAGGATGCACTTGGCGCCGCCGCTGAAGCCGTAGTAGCTGTGGGCCATGGTCGTGCCGATGGCGATCTTGTAGTCGGCGGACATGACGTCGGCATTGATCTCGACGGGCACGTTGTTGGTCGTGTTGCCGACGAACACGTGGTTAAAGAACAGGTTGTGGTTGTGCACCTCGTAGTTTTCGACGATCTCCTCGCCGAGCTTGCGCACAAATTCCGTGCGGTACATGACACCGTGGGTGCCGAGCGCGATGATGAACCAGATGTTCTCCTTCGGTACGCCGGCGGCGCGCAGCTCCGCGATGACGGCCTTGGCGATCGGCTCGCACGGCGTCGGGCGGGGGATGTCGTCGATGATAATGACGGCGCTCTTTTTGCCGGCGGCGCCCTCGGAGATGGGCTTGGCGCCGATGGCGGCGTGGATCTTCTCCGCGATCTGCGCCTCGGTCAGAGCCGGGGTGTCATAGCCGTGGATCTTGGAGATATGCACGTCCCAGTTGTCGGGGAACGCGATCGGGATCGGCTGGTCGCCGTAGTTGCTGTTGGAAGGCAGGTCAAATGTTTTCATAGAGAATCCTCCTGGGATCGACGCGCTTTCTCATCTTCCGCATCCTGTTCGATCAGGCACTCGCGGTACGGGCCGGTCAGCGTCAGGTGGTCGTAGATGGCGGCGGCCACGGCGGCTTCGTCGCGGTCACGCAGGGCCTGACAGATGGCCTGGTGCCCGGCGCGTGTCAGGGCGTTTTCGTCCAGCCGCCAGGTCTCCTCGAGCACACGCGCGCGGTAGATGTCCATGAGCGAGGACAGCGTGGTGTAGATGTATTTGATGAGGGCGTTGTGAGACATGCGCATGAGCGAATTGTGAAACTGCGAGTCCAGCACGGACTGCCGGTCGATCGGCGTGCCGATATAGTCGTAGTCGGCCAGAGCGCACAGGCGCTCGATCTCGTCGTCGGTCGCGCTGCGGATGATGTCCCGGCACACGTCCGTCTCGAGCACGATGCGCAGATCCAGCACATTTTCCAGCGTGCTGTTGCTCAGCGCGAACAGCGCGCAGATCGGCCGGTTGATCGACAGCTCCGGCGTGTTCGTGATGTACGAGCCGCTGCCCTGGATGCTCTGTACGATGCCCATGGCCTCCAGACTCTTGATCGCCTCGCGCACGCACGTGCGGCTGACGTCAAACTTCGTCGCCAGGGACAGCTCCGTCGGCAATTTGTCGCCTTTCTGGAGCTGGCCGTGGTTGATCTGGTCGAGGACGGCGTCCACGATTTTTTTATAGTTTGTGCTGGACTTCGGTTTCATGCTGTCACCTCGCTAAGCGATATTCACAAAAATTGCGTCGATTTTTTGAACATTATGATTATTTACAAAGAAAAAAAGCGATGGTATGATTGAAATAATCAAATGTGTCAGACAAATTCGAGGGCCTACATCAGGTCCTTTCCTTATTCGCCGGAAAGTTGTCTGACAATTATCGGGAGGTTTTCCATCTGTGTCTACATTAGCACATTCTTTTTTTTAAGTCAATGATTTGTCAGACAAATGATGAGAAATGGGACACGGAGTTGGAAAAACCAATACGGACCGAGTGAGGTGAGCCATCGAGAGAAATGGAGAGCATTCCCCCCTGTATCGCAAAAGCAGAGAATTTGGAATGAAAATGTAACTTAGAGGAGAAGAAGAAACATGTCAAACACGAGCAACGCATCGAAAAATGTCAAGCGTTTCCTGCTGCTGTTCGCACTCGGGATCGCTTACGGCTTTATGTACGTCATGCCGTACATGAAGTCCAGCTTCTACGATCAGATGATTGCCGCCATGGGCTGCACGAATGCCCAGCTCGGCTCTCTGATGACCGCTTACTGCATCTGCTGCACCGTCTCCTATCTGCCCGGCGGCTGGATCGGAGACAAGTTCAACCCGAAGCCGGTTCTGCTGATCTCCATCTTTGGTCAGGCAGCGCTGAGCTTCCTGTTCATGTTCACGTATAAGAGCTACACCATGGCCGTCATCATCTGGCTGCTCATGGGCCTGACCGGCGGCTTTGCTTTCTGGCCGGCCATCATGAAGGGCATCCGCATGACGGGCACCGACGAAGAGCAGGGCCGTATGTACGGCATCTTTGAGGCCCTCAACGGTCTGGCTTCCCTGCTGCTGAGCTTCATCATGATCGGCGTCATGGCCGTCGTCGGCGGCAGCGACCTCATCACCGGCTTCAAGAGCGCGCTGGCATTCATGGGCGGTCTGTCCATCGTGTCCGGCATCCTGGTTGCGATCCTGATGCCGAAAGACGCGGCTTACGGCGTGAGCGATGAAGAAAAAGAAAATCAGAAAAAGATCACCTTCAAGGACTATGTGTCCGCCTTTAAGATCCCCGGCGTGTGGATCATGGCCATCCTGGTCTGGTGCTATGTGACCATCTCCGCCGTGGCCAGCTACCTGACGCCGTACAGCACGGGCGTGCTCGGCATGTCCGCAACGCTGGCGGCCACCATCGGCACGTTCCGCACTTACGGCTGCCGCCTGATCGGCGGCCCGCTCGGCGGCTATCTGGCCGATAAGGCGTTCAAGTCTGTCTCCAAGGAGCAGCTGCTCGGCCAGCTTGCCTGCCTGGTGACGATCGGCATCTTCCTGGTCCTGCCCGGCGGCACGAGCGGCGGTCTGCTCGTGGTTTTGCTGCTGCTGGTCGGCATCGCCATGTTCCTGTGCAAGGGCACATATTTCTCCATCCAGCCGGAAATGGGCATTCCGACGCACATCTCCGCGACGGCCGTTGCCATCGCGACGTTTGTCGGCTACATTCCGGATATGTTCGTGCACACGATGTTCGGCAACTGGATCGACGCCTACGGCGACGCGGGCTACACGAAGATCCTCTTCTACGGCGTCGGCACGGCGGTGCTGGGCGTGATCGCGGCCGTCTGGGCCATCGCGCAGGCGAAAAAGGTTGCAAAGCGGAATGCGGCCGCTGCCAACGCAGCGTAACATTCCCCGCAAAATACAAGGAGGCTTATCCATGAGCAAAATCAAGATCAACACGGCCCGCTGCAAAGGCTGTGGTTACTGCGTGAACGACTGCCCGCGCAAGGCGCTGTCGTTCTCCGGCAACATCAACGACAAGGGCTATGACACCGTTCAGGTCGACGACGCGCTGTGCGTCGCCTGCGGCACGTGCTACCGCGTGTGCCCCGACAGTGTTTTTGAAATCCTGGAATAAGAGGTAAGAACATGAGCAAACAACTTATGAAGGGCAATGAGGCCCTGGCAGAAGCGGCGCTGCGCGCCGGCTGCCGTTTTTACAGCGGCTATCCCATCACCCCGCAGACCGAGATCCTGGAGTACCTGGCCAAGCGTATGGACGAAGTGGGCGGCACGTTCGTGCAGACCGAATCCGAACTCGCGGGCATCAACATGCTCCTCGGCGCGGCAGCGGCCGGCGCGCGTGCGCTGACCAGCTCCGCCGGCCCCGGCTTCTCCCTGAATCAGGAGGGCATCTCCTATCTCGTCGCGGCGGATCTTCCGGCTGTCATCATCAACGTCATGCGTATCGGCACCGGCCTCGGCGACATCGCGCAGGGCCAGGGCGACTACTGGCAGATGACCCGCGGCGGCGGCCACGGCGACTACCGCACCATCGTGCTGGCGCCGGCCTCCGTGCAGGAAAACTGCGACATGATGACCACTGCCTTTGATCTGGCAGAGAAGTACCGCCACCCCGTGTTGGTCGCGTCCGACGCCGCCATCGGCCAGATGGTCGAGGGCGTTGAGCTCAAGGATTTCGTCGAGCATGACATTGACCAGTATGACTGGGCGATCCGCGGCTGCAAGGCCGGCCAGGCGCCCCGCAAGGTCCAGAACGTCTACTACACCAACCCGCAGTACCCCGAGTTCCTGCGCAGCAAGTATCAGGCGATCGAGGACAACGAGCAGCGCTGGGAGTCCTACCAGGCGGAGGACGCCGACGTGGTGCTCGTGGCTTACGGCATCAGCTCCCGCATCTCGAAGGAAGCGGTGAACATGGCCCGCGCCGAGGGCTTCAAACTCGGCCTGATCCGCCCGATCACGCTCTGGCCGTACCCGGTCAAGGCGTTTGAGACCTGCAAGAACGCCAAGGCGTTCATGACGGTTGAGATCAACATCCTCGGCCAGATGGTCGACGATGTGAAGCTGGCTGTGGAAAACAAGTATCCGGTCGGCTTCTATGGCACGTTCTTTGGTCTGCCGGAACCGGAAGAGATCGTCGCGCAGGCCAAGGCCATGCTGGAAAAGGAGGGGAAATAAATGAAACTCAAAGCACCCGAAACTGTCTTTTCCTCCGCCGGCTTCTGCCCCGGCTGCGGCCACGGCCTGGCCACCCGACTGATCGGCGAGGTCTCCGAGGAACTCGGCATTCAGGAAAAAATGCTGGCAGTCGTGGACGTTGCCTGCTGCTCGTTCAACATTGACTACTGGCGCTACGATACCATCATGGCGGCGCACGGCCGCGACATCCCGACGGCCGTCGGCGTCAAGCACATCCGCCCCGAGAACCCGGTCTTTGCTTACCTGGGCGACGGCGCTGCCTACTCCATCGGCATGGCGGAGACCATTCACGCCGCGCTGCGCAACGACAACATCTGCGTGTTCGTCGTCAACAACAGCGTCTTCGGCATGACCGGCGGCCAGATGGCCCCGACCACCCTGCCGCACCAGAAGACCGCGACCTCCCCGAAGGGCAAGGATCCGGCCAAGTACGGCACGCTCAACGTCGTCGACGTGCTCGGCAAGATGGACATTGCCTATCTGGCACGCGGTGAACTGGTCGGACCTGCCGGCATGAACAACTGCAAGAAGCTCATCCGCAAGGCGTTCGAGCACCAGCTCAACGGCGACGGCTTCAGCCTCGTCGAGCTGCTCAGCCCCTGCCCGACCAACCTGAACATGCCGCCGGTGAAGGCCCGCGAGCATGTGCACACGGAAATGACCAAGTATTTCCCGATCGGCGAATACATTGACAAGAAGGGTGGTAATCAGGCATGATGGTAGAAATGATTTGCGCCGGATTCGGCGGCCAGGGTGTCCTGACCACCGGTCTGATCCTGGCAGAGGCCGGCATGAAGCTCGGCATGAACGTGCTGTGGTATCCGTCCTACGGCTCCGAGATGCGCGGCGGCACGGCCAACTGCACCATAAAGTTCTCCGACAAGGAGATCGCCAGCCCCTGCGCCAAGAAGATCGACATCCTCATGGCCATGAACGCGCCGGCGATCGACAAGTTCGAGAGCAGCCTGCGCCCGGGCGGCCTGCTGCTGGTCAACAGCTCGCTCGTGCACGAGCGCGAATACCGCGACGACATCAAGGTCGTCAAGGTCCCCATGACCGAGATCGCCGCGGAGCATGAAAACCCGAAGGGCGCCAACATCGTCATGATGGGCGCCATGGCGGCCAACTCCGATCTGTTCACCGAGGACGATCTGGAGCGCCTGACCAACGAGTTCTTCGAGAAGAAGGGCAAGATCAACCCGAAAAACAGCCTCTGCTTCCGCGCCGGCACGCAGATCCACTAAACCGGCGAACTCCACGGGGCTTTGCTCATGAAATCAGCACCCGGGGCGCTGCCCGGCAGCGCCCCGGGAAAATCCCGCTCTGGAGGTGTAAATTTTTTGAATGTCCTAGACGTCATCATCATCCTGGCATACTTTGTCGGCATGATCGTGCTCGGTCTGATCGCAAACAAAAAACAGACCGGCGTGGATGACTATTATCTGGGCGGCCGCTCGATGGGCGCTCTGAAGATCGGCGCGCTCTGGATGGCCGGCTGGATCGGCGGTTCGTCCGTCATCGGTACATCCTCAAACAGTTATTCCATGGGCATCACCGGCGTCTGGTATGTGGGTGAGATCGCCATCGGCTGCGTGCTCTTCGCGCTCGTCATGGCCAAGCCCATCAAGCGCGTGAGTGACGAGCTGAGGAATGTCACGTTCCCCGAGCTGATCCACGCACGCTATGACCAGAAAAACAGCACCATGGCCAGCATCACGACCATCCTTGCGATGATCGGCTACACGGCGGCGCAGTTTGTTGCCGGCGCGTCGATCCTGAACGTGCTCACGGGCTGGAATCTCGGCGTGTGCTACATTCTCGCGGCCGTGGTCATCGTGTTCTATGTTTCGACGGGCGGCCTGCTCGCCGTGACGTATACCGACATCGTGCAGATGGCGCTGCTGCTGCTCGGCATTGTCGTTCTGGCGGTGCCGCTGGTCGGCTCGCAGCTGCACAAGATGGGCGCAAACCTCGTCACCGACCTGCCGGCGAGCTTCTTCGACCTCGGCGCGTGGGGCTGGCCGACGATCCTCGCGCTCGGCCTGTCGACCATCATGTCGTTTTTCACGAGCATGGACAGCTACACCCGCTGCATCGCGGCCAAGGATGCCAGGACCGCCCGCACCGGCACGATCTATGCGGCTGTGCTCGTGCTCATCATCGCCGGCACCAGCACGTTCCTCGGCATGGCCGGCAAACTCATCCTGCCCGGCCTGTCGTCGTCCAACAACGTCATTGCGGCGCTCGTGGTCGAGCTCTTCCCGCACGGGCTCAAGGGTCTCGTGCTCATCGGCGTGCTCAGCGCCATCATGTCCACGGCGGACATTTCCGTCCTGACCGGTTCGGCCAGCCTGACGAAGGATATCTACCAGCGCTACATCAACCCCAATGCATCGGACAAGACGCTGCTGCGTGTGGGCTTCGGCGCGTCCCTGTTCGTGGGCGTGCTCGGCGCGATCTTCGGCTGGTTCACGCAGGACATCATGAACATCCTGCTCATCACGTTCACCATCAACTCGGCCGGCCTGTTTCTGCCGACGCTTGGCGCGTTCTTCTGGAAGAAGTCGTGCTCGGCGGGCGCATTCGCGTCCATGCTCTCGGCGACGGTCATCGCCGTCGTCTGGTTCATCGGCGGCAAGGTCAGCTCGCTGCCGCTGTTTTCCATCGACGCGCTCTGGCCCAGCTTCGGCGTGTCGGCCATCCTGTACGTCGTTATCTGCCTGACGCACCACCAGACCCCGACGGAGCAGGAAACGGCGGAGAAATTCTACGCGGCCAAGTGAGCCGCAAAGCCCCCATCCCAAGATAGGAGTATTGTCACAATGGAGCAAATGAAGAAGATGCCCCTCGAGGGGATTCGTGTCGTGGAGCTGGCGACGGTCGTTGCCGCCCCGACCGCGTCGCGCGTGCTGTGCGCGTTCGGCGCAGAAGTCATCAAAGTGGAAACCAAGATCGGCGACGAGATGCGCCGCGCCGGTGAGTTCGAGATGGTCGTGTGCGAGGACGATAAAAACCCGCTGTTCACCATCCAGAACAGCGGCAAGCGCCTGACGAGCATCGATCTGAAAAATCCGGACGGCAAGGCCGCCTTCCTCAAGCTGCTCGAGACGGCCGACGTGTTCCTCACGAACGTCCGTCTGCCGTCGCTGGGCCGCCTCGGTCTCGATTACGAGACGCTGCACAAGGCCTACCCCGGCCTCGTATACGCGCACTTTTCCGGCTTCGGCCCGAAGGGGCCCGACGCCGCCAAGCCCGGCTTTGACAGCACGGCGTTCTGGCTGCGCAGCGGCCCGATGGCCGACTGGCAAGTGCCCGGCTCGTTCCCGTTCACGCCCACCTACGCCTTCGGCGACATGGCCACGAGCTCGGCGTTCCTGTCCGGCATCCTCATGGCGCTCATCGGCAAGAAGAGCACCGGCATGGGCACGTTCGTGAGCACGTCGCTGTTTGCCAGCGGCATCTGGTGCAACGCCATCGGCGTCGTGTCGCACCAGCCGCAGTTCGGCGGCGAGCGCCCGAACGACCCCCTGCGCCCGGCCGACCCGTTCTGCCACTTCTACGAGTGCAGCGACGGCAAGTGGATCGGCGTGTTCGACAACGAATACCGCCGCGAGCTGCCGAAGTTTGCAAACCTGTTCGGCATGCCGGAGATCGCCGACGATCCCCGCGCCGCCAGCCTGGAGGCGCTGCACGAGACGGACTTCGTCGTCGAGATCGTCACGCGGCTCAACGCCATTTTCAAGACTAAGACGGTCGCCGAGTGGGAAGCCTTCCTCTCGGAAAACAACGTCTCCTGCGAGCGCATGCGCACCATCCGCGACGTGAGCACCGATGAGCAGGCCATTGCCAACGGCTATATCCAGAAGGTCACCTTCAAGGACGATCTCGAGGTCATGATGCCGTGCCCGCCCATGCAGCTGACGGAGTACGCCACGCGCCCCTACACGTCCGCCGGCCGCCTCGGCGCCGATACGGACAGCATTTTCCACGATCTTGGGTATACCGATTCGGAAATTGCCGCCATGAAAGACAGCGGCGCGATCCAGTAACACAATATAAAAGGAGAAAGCGCATATGAAAATCGTTCTGGCAGAAGTGCCCTACACCAAAGACAGAGACATCAGCGTGGAAAAGTCCTGCGTGCCGGAAGGCGCGGAGCTGACCATGGCCGTGTTCGACGAGCACGCTGAGAATAACGATGCGTTCTACGCCGCGATCAAGGACGCCGACATCATCATCGACGGCTACGTCCACTTCGGCAAGAAGGAGATCGACGCCATGGATCACTGCGAGGTCATCTCCTTCCAGTCCACCGGCTACAACGAGGCCGACCTCGACTACGCGAAGGAAAAGGGCATCGCCGTCTGCTCCATCCTCGACTACTGCACGCAGGAGACCGCCGAGAGCGCCATGGCCCTCATGCTCAACCTCCAGCGCGGCATCCGCCAGTATGACCGCAGCGTCCAGCAGGATCACGTCTGGGATTACCAGGTCGTGCCGCACCTCAAGCGCATCGCCGGTCAGGTCATGGGCATCGCCGGTCTCGGCCGCATCGGCCAGTCCGTCGCGCGCAAGGCGCAGGCGTTCGACATGGAGGTCATTGCCTACGACCCGTTCCTGCCGCCTGCCATTGCCGAGAACCTCGGCGTCAAGCTCGTCGATTTCGACACGCTGCTGGCCGAGTCCGACGTGCTGAGCCTGCACATGAACCTCACCGAGGAGAACTACCACATGTTCAACAAGGAAGCGTTCATGAAGTGCAAAAAGCACCCCATCATCGTCAACGAAGGCCGCGGCCCGCTGATCTGTGACGAGGATCTCGTCTGGGCGCTCGACAACGGCTACATCCGCGGTGCCGCGCTCGACATGGTCGAGAGCGAGGATCCGGATCTGGACACCTGCCCGCTCGTCGGCCGCGACGACGTGCTGCTCACCCCGCACAGCGGCTACTACTCCGACACGTCCAACTATCTCGTCGCAAAGCTGTCCATGGACAACGCCCTGTACTACGTCAACGGCGAGTACGACAAGGTCAAGTCCATCCGCAACGGCGTCAACGCCTGAGCACCCTCCCGCTTGTTTCCGCTGGGCAGCCAATTTCCATTTTCTTTTTTTCTACCCTTCTTTCTGTTCTGTTTTTGCGATTTCAACGGATATATCTTCTCTCCTACCAGCCGTCCAGTGGATTCCAAATATCCGTGTCCGCGTCCGGTCTCCGGCACGGACACGGGCCTGAAAACCCGTATGTACCGGGCGCCGCGTCAGGTGCCCGGTGCTTTTTTGCGGTTGACACTGCCCGGCGGGAACAGTAAAATGAAAAGGACGGGCGGGGGCCCGCCAGAGAAAGGGAACGTTTTTTTAGATCGCGGAGGTGTTTCCTATGGAACCTGCAAAAGTATATTTTTCTGATCTGCGCGCGGATGAGATCAGCACGCTCGAGAAGCTGCACCGGCTCATGAAGGCGGCCGGCTTTGAGCAGATCGATTTCAAGGACAAGTATGTCGCCATCAAGCTCCACTTCGGCGAGCCGGGCAACATGGCCTATCTGCGCCCGAACTGGGCGCGCGTCGTGTGCGACTATGTGCGCGAGCTCGGCGGCAAGCCGTTTCTCACCGACTGCAACACGCTCTATGTCGGCGGCCGCGCCAACGCGCTCGACCATCTCGACAGCGCCATGCTTAACGGCTATTCGCCCATGACCACGGGCGCTCAGTGCATCATTGCCGACGGGCTCAAGGGCGAGGATTACGACCTCGTGCCCATCCGCGGCGGCAAGTATCTGCGCGCGGCGAAGATCGGCCGCGCCATCATGGACGCCGACATCTTCATCTCCCTCTCGCATGCCAAGGGCCACGTGTCCGCCGGCTTCGGCGGCGCGCTCAAGAACATCGGCATGGGCTGCGGCTCGCGCGCCGGCAAGGAGGAGATGCACAGCTCCGGCAAGCCCGTCGTCGATCAGGATAAGTGCATCGGCTGCGGCAAGTGCGTGGAAAACTGCGCCCACAACGGCCCGCACATCGAAAACGGCAAGTGCACCATCCTGAAATATAAGTGCACCGGCTGCGGCCGCTGCATCAACGTCTGTCCGATGCACGCCATCCATGCGGACTATGCGATCGCAAACGAGCTGCTCAACTGCAAGATCGCCGAGTACGCCAAAGCCGTCGTCGACGGCCGTCCGTCGTTCCACATTGCGCTCGCGCTCGACGTGTCGCCATGCTGCGACTGCCACAATTTCAGCGACGTGCCGATCGTGCCGAATGTGGGCATGTTCGCGTCGTTCGATCCCGTGGCGCTCGACACCGCCTGCGCCGATATGATCAACGTCCAGCCGGTCAACCCGAACAGCGTCATCGCGCACGAGCATGACCATCCGCACGACCACTTCACGGCCGCGCACCCGGACACCGACTGGCGCGCCGCCGTCGAGCACGGCGAGGCCATCGGTCTCGGCACGACGCACTACGAGCTCGTGACGGTGTGATATCCGCTTTCATGCAAAAGGCTCCCCCGGATGGGGGAGCCTTTTTTGTTATATGTATTCTCTTTGGGTGATCCGTTTTATGATCGCCCGAGCCAGAAGTCCGGCGACGCCTATCTTTTTTGCAACATGCTTCTTGCCGTGCAGATAGAGTGCCTTGACCTCGATGCCCGCTATATCCTCCGCGGTGAGCGGATCATCGCCGAGAACGACGAAATCGGCAATCATACCGGGTGCAAGCGTGCCGCGTTTATTCTCCTCATGGCTCATATACGCGGGATTTGCCGTTATCATGCGCAGCGCGTCGAGACGCGATATGCGCTCGTCCGGATTGGGATGATTTACGGAGCACGCCATACCGTACAGGGGCTTTGGACGTGTGCACGGTCCGTCGGAGCCGTCGCCTACGACAAGTCCGAGGCGGTGCATCGTTCCCAGCGCGTTTAGTCTGTCAGTGCGCTCTCTGCCGAGCACCGAGCACAGATACTCGTCCGGCTCCTGCTTCCAATATATAAACGGCGACTGCGCGGCTATGCACAGCTTTATCTTTGCCGCGCGCTTTAGCTGCTCCTCGCTTGCAAGGCAGACATGGATCATCACATGGCGCGCATCGTCCCACGGCTTATCGGCATAAGCCGCCTCATATGCCGTTATGCACTGCTCCACCGCCGCATCGCCTATGGCGTGCATGGTTATCTGCCAGCCCTCGCGGTTTGCGCCGATGGCGAACTCGTTCACGCGCTCCTGCGGATAATTCAAAACGCCGTAGTTGTTCGGATCGTTCGCGTACGGCTCCTTGAGCGCCGCGTCCTCTGAGCCGAAGCAGCCGTCGAGGGCAAGCTTGAAGCAGCCGCCGACGCGCTTGAAGCCGTGCTTTTTCACGGCCTTGAGGTCCATGGTCTGGAAGAATATGCGGAACGCCTGCGGCAGGCCGGGCGCGAGTATTTTTATCATGTCTATATCCAGATCGTTTGCAAAGCCAACGCCCTCAACGGTGTGCACGAGCCCGATGCCGACCGACGCAAGGTACTCCGCGCCTCCGGAGAGACCGCGTATAATATCCATCGTGGGGATATACGCCGTCGCCTCGTTCACGCCGTTATAAAACGCCGACTGGTACAGCCATCCGGTCTCGGTATTGCAGCCGGGATCGGATTTCACCTTATCCGACAGCAGTGCTAGCATTGCGCTGTTGCACACGGCAGCATGACCGTCGTACTTCATGACCATGAGCGGACGCTCCGTCCAGTCGTCAAGATCGCGCTTTTCGGGCAGCCGATGCTCGGCAACGGTGTTCGCGGTGCAGCCGTAGCCCATGAGCACCTTGTTTTTCCGGTGACTGTCGGCATAGCGCCTGACCGCCGCCTTTGCTTCGGCAAAATTTTTGACATCCATGAGATAGAATGTGTTCTCGAAAACGCACAGCGAGCCGAAATGCATATGCGTGTCGCCGAACGCAGGCGTTACCGTCGCGCCGCCGAGATCGACCCGTTTTGCCTTGCCGTAGCGCGGAGGGATGCTGCTTTCATCGCCGAGCCACACGATGTGACCGCCCTTTACCGCCATCGCGGTGTAAATGCGGTTTTCCTTTTCGCAGGAGATGAATCTGGCGTTCGTATAAAGCTCCATAACCTCATTCCTTTCACTTCTAAAATGGGCTCCATGTAGACATGGAGCACTACAGCCTGTTTCGTAAAGACAAGTGTACAGCGGGGGAGCGCGAGGGGGGTAAGCCCCCGCTCGCAATTGGATCATAGCCATCAAAAACGACTGAAAAACTGATTGATCAGTTTTATCAGGCTTTTTGACGAGCGCGGCGAGATTTTTTGTGAAAATTTATTTTTACAAAAAATGTGGCGTTTTTGAAACGTATAAAAAAGTCTCTGACTTTTGGTACGCTGAGGGGCTCCATGGTAAACATGGAGCCCAAATGTTTTCAGCCTTCGGGTATGTGTATCTCGCGGATGAGAAAATCCTTGCCCGAAAGTATGGTTTTTTCAAAGCTGCCGCAGTTGGGGCAATAGCCCTCGTGCTCAATGACATGGAACAGCTCGTTGCATTCGTCGCATTCAGCCATGCCGGGAATGACATTTATCACAAGCTTTGTGTCCTTGAGCCATGTATCCCCAACGACGACGGGATATATATCCTCAACATACTTGGGGATGACCAGCGACAGCTCGCCTATATCGAGGACGATCTCCGCGACCTCCTTAATGTCGTTTCGCTCGCAAAATCGGTGACGGTTTTGACCATTGAGCGGACAACTCCGATCTCGTGCATAGCGGCTGCTTACTTTCTTGCGATCTTCTTGGTGACGAGCTTTGCGACTGCCGCCGGAGCATTGCCGGCTGCGCCGCAGCCGAGGCAGCGGGAGGTCTCTATCTTCATCTGCTCCTCGGTGAAGGTACCACGCAGATCCTTGAAGGTTTTCTTTGCTTCCTTGGCAGAGCCGTCGGCGGCATGCTGTCTGGGAGCAGTGTCGAAGCCCGCAACGGAAATGCCTGCGGTGGCGGTGTTCATCGCCTTATAATCGCGTCTGTCACGGCCGATGACCTGCGACTGACCGGGATGTACATAGCGTCTGTTCGCCATTGTTTTTCCCCGTATAATTTTCCCCCTATAAATATATTTTGCAGTTTAGGTCTATCAATAATTTATATCATAAAACTATACGCTTTGTCAATTATTTAGCATTGGCGTTAAGTAACTGTTCAGCTATTTTTTCAGAGGCACATTGACGCACCCATTGGCTCCCTTGTGTAAAGGGAGGTGGGTTGCCGCATGGCGGTAAGCCGGAGAGATTGTGCCACTCGCCGTGGCGGGCATTGCGTTACCAACACTGGTAGTGGGTTTAGCTGCGTCATCTCGACAATAACAAACCGCGAATATGCGGGCGACCAATGGTCGCCCGTTTTTTATTGTTTCGTCGGCAATCACCGGTCGGGATGCCGCAACAACCGTACTGGCAGGCGCGTCAGTTCGTCTCCAAAAAGAAGTCCTTGTCGATTATCGCCTGGAGCGCCTGCTGCACGGCGGTGTCGAAGCCGAGCTCACGCAGCTTGCACACGCCCTCGATGGTCGTGCCGCCGGGGGAGCACACCGCGTTCATGAGTGCGATTGGGTGCTCGGAGCTGTTCATAGCAAGCGCGCCGCTGCCCATAACCGTCGCGGTGGCGATCTCCTCGGCGATCGGTCTTGCAAATTCCGCGCGGACACCCGCCTCCGCCAGAGCGTCAATGTACATCAAAACAAACGCGCCCGATGCCCCGCCGAGAGCTCCGAATGCCGGAAACAGGTCTTCATCTATATGGTACACCTTGTACGCCTTGCCGACCGACGAGAATATCGCGTCGGCGGTTTTTATATGTGCGCTCGTTGCCGCCTTGCCGCCGTATATCGCCGTTACGGAGACTTTTTATACTTGAAGTCGCTTAACAACGAGTATAAATTGGATATTCAACAATAGAGAAAACGACCATACCAGGCACGAAGCCCGATATGGTCATTATTCTTTTGCAACCCGCTTGAAGAATGCCAGTTAAAAATATGTTTTTTGCATATCCCTAATTAGCACCTTCTGATGGGGGAGCCTTTTGCTGCCTCGCGGGCTTTCAGTCCAGCAGCGCGAGCGCCTGCAAAACGGCCGCGGCCGACGCATCGGCCGCGTGCTGCTCGAACTGCTCGAACGACGCGGCGGCCGTGCCGTCGGCCAGATCCGAGATCGCACGCACCACGGCAAACGGCACGCCGCTCATGCTCGCCGCCTGCGCGACCGCGCCGCCCTCCATCTCCGCCGCCATGGCGGCCGGGAACGCGCGGCGGATGGCGGCCTTTGCCGCCGCGCCGGAGATGAACTGGTCGCCCGTGGCGACCAGGCCGCGGTGCACCCGCTGCGCGCCGATCGCGTTGCCGGCCGTCTGCGCCAGCAGCGCGGACAGCACCGCGTCGGGCGCGAACACCGTCGGCGCGCCGGGGTCGCCCATGCACACGCAGCCGCGCACGAAGCCGATGGGCGCGGCATCAAAATCGTGCTGCACCAGCCCGTCAGCCACCACGATGTCGCCGACGGCGAGGCCGCTTGCCAGCCCGCCTGCGATGCCGGTGTTGATGACCGCGCCGGGCGCGAACCGGTCGATGAGCACCTGCGTGCAGCGCGCCGCGCTGACTTTGCCGATGCCGCACCGGACGAGCACGACCTCCCGCGCGCCCAGGCGGCCCGTGCGAAAGACCAGCCCCTGTACGGTCTCCTGCGCGGGCTGCGTGAGCGCCGCGATGAGCGCGGCGAGCTCCGAATCCATGGCGCCGATCACGCCGATCCGGCCATAAGCCAAGAGAAACGCTCCTTTTCGGCAGCGCGGCCGTGCCGCACTGCGGTTTTTCGTCTACCTTAATCCTTCTGCCCGCCAGTGTCAAGCCGCCGCTATGAAATTTATGAGTTGCTCATAAATTTGCGGATATCTTGTTTCTGCCGTGTGACCTGCTATCATGACGGAAGCTTCAAAAATCACAGCAGGAGGAATGCATCATGCTCAACGAAAACGTCAAAAAACTGCTCAAGGAAAACATGTGGGACCTGGCCACCTGCAGCGCCGGTGTGCCGAATGCGGTGCCGGTCGCGTTCAAGGACGTGACGGACGACGGCAAGCTCGTCGTCGGTGACGTGTTCCTGGACACGACGCTGCGCAACCTCGCCGCGAATGACGGCCGCATCGCCATCTCCGTCTACGACGCCAAGACGCTCGGGGGCTACCAGATCCGCGGCACGGCCGAGCACGTTGCGGACGGGCCGGTCGTGGCCACGTTCAAGGCCATGGTCGAGCAGATGTTCCAGGGTGCGGCCACGGCGAAGGGCGCGCTGATCATCACGCCGGAGACCGTCATCGTCACGACGCCCGGCGCGGAGAACAAAAAGGTCTTGTAACGGCAATTTTCCATCGCTTTTTGATTCTTCTCTTTTTGCCCGGGGCGGGACGCGGGACGCGGGACGCGGTGCGCGTTTCGCGCCCGTTTCTGCACACTTGCATTCGGGGCGAAACTGCGGTATGCTGTAGGCAACAAACGGCGGAAAGGAGCCATTTTTATGCGCATTGCAGTTCCTTATGAAAACGGAAACATTTTTCAGCACTTTGGCCGCTCGGAGGCATTCAAGTTCTACGACGTGGCCGACGGTGCCGTCACGGCGGCGGCCGTCGTGTCCACGAACGGCAGCGGCCACGGCGCGCTGGCGGGCTTTCTCGTGGCGAATCATGCCGACGTGGTCATCTGCGGCGGCATTGGCGGCGGCGCGCAGTCGGCACTCACCGAGGCCGGCATCCGGTTTTACGGCGGCGTGAGCGGCAGCGCGGACGCGGCGGTGCAGGCGCTGCTCGACGGCTCGCTCGGCTATGATCCCGAGGCGCGCTGCGATCATCACGACCACGCGCACGGCGCAGGCCACACCTGCGGCGAGCACGGCTGCGGCGAACACAGCTGCCACAGCTGACGACAACGGCAAAAAAGCAAAGGCTCCGGGAAACCGGAGCCTTTGCTCGTTTTGCGGCGAAGAAAATTTCCAGTTTTCCCTGTCAGCGTCTTGACATTCCGGGCGGGATGTGCTACTTTTTTGCTGACCAGATGGTAAATAAAAATCTGGGTACATATTGATTCGATCAGGGGGAGGAAATACCATGACACAGTCCGTGAAAGACGAAGCAAAATTCCTGGATACCCGCCTCGACGACGAGACCGCCGCCGTACTGGAAAAGTGGAACCTGGTCATCCTCGGCGCAGCCCTGCTGCACGATGCCGACCACATCCGTCAGGCCATCCGCTGGCACTATAAGATCCCGATACAGCTCTGGATCATCAACCTGGCCGTGTACGTTCTGCCTACCGTGGCGGAGTTTCTGCTGAAAAACAAGCGCACGTCCTCGTTCCTGACCGTTGCCGCCAACGGCATCGTCACGAGCGCGGCGTTTTTGAAGGTGCACCTGTTCAAGCCTACGACGGACATCTGGGGCGCCTGGAACTACAACTACTTCAAGCTCGCCAGGGGCGTGTGGCACGAGGGCCAGTTCATCAAGGGCATCGACTGGATCGACTGGGCGCTGCTGCTCGACCTGCCCGCCGTGGCCATCCCGGCGTGCATGACGGCGATCAAAAAGCGCAGGGAATTCAAGCAGAACCTGCTGGAAGCGGGCGAAGAGGCCTGATGATTTTTGAGGGGGAGCGCCGGCTGTGCGCTCCCCTTTTGACTTGGGGGCGAAGCAAATGAAAGACATCTCGCTGAGGATTCTGGACATGGAGTGCGCCGCGTGCGTGGCGCGGCTGGACCGCGCGCTGGAAAAGCTGCCGGGCGTGCAGCGCGCGGCGGTGAACTACACTGCCGCGTCGGCGCTCATCACCTATGACGAGCGCGTGACCGATCTCGCCGCGATCGCGGCGCGGGTCCGGCGCGCGGGCTTTCGCGTGCCGGTCGCGGAGCAGGATCTGCTCCCGGCGGAAGCGGACGCGGAAACGGCAGCCGCCGCCGCGGCCGCGCTGCGCGCGGTGTTCGGCGTCAAGGGCGTGGCCGTGCAGGCGGACGGCACGCTCACGGCGTACCTGTGGCCCATCGGCGTGGACGGGCGCGATCTCGCCGCGGCCTGCGCGGTCGCGGGCTGCGCCGTCACGCCCGGCGAGCTGCGCGGCGGCGACGCGGATCAGGAGCTGGAAAAGCGCATGGATCTGCTCAAGACGCTCGTGACCTCGGCCTGCTGCACGGCGCCGCTCATGCTCGAGATGCACCCGAAGCTGCAGTTTCTGGCCGGGACGGCGCTGCAGTTCGGCCCCGGGCGGTATTTTTACAAGAGCGCGTGGCGCGGGCTGCGCAATCGCACGTTCGGCATGGACTTTCTCGTCTCGCTCTCGTCCACGCTCATCTATCTCTACAGCGCTTACGTGACGTTCACGCCGCGCCGCAGCTACAAGCTCTACTTTGCGTCCGACGGGGTGCTGCTCTCGCTCATCCTCTTCGGCAAATATATGGAGCAGGTCGCGGCCGGGGAGGCCAACTCCGCCATCCGCAAGCTCATGCACCTGCAGCCGCGCACGGCCATGGTGCAGCGCGGGGACACGTTTGTCGAGCTGCCGGTCGACCAGATCGCGGAGCACGACCTGGTGCGCATCCGTCCCGGCGAGCGCGTACCGGTCGACGGCACGGTCGTCAGCGGTCAGTGCGCGGTCGACGAGTCCATGCTCACCGGTGAGAGCATGCCGGTGGATAAGGCTCCCGGCGACAAGGTCATCGGCGGCAGCCTCAACCGCTCCGGCTCGGCCATCGTCTCGGCCGAGGCGCTGGGCAAGGCGTCCGTGCTCGAGCAGATCATCCAGATCGTGTGCCAGGCCCAGTGCGAAAAAGCGCCCGTGCAGCGCTTTGCCGACAAGGTCGCGCGCTGGTTCGTGCCGGGCGTCATCGGCGCGGCGGCGCTGACGTTCCTCATCTGGTACCGGCGCATTGCGCCGCGCAACCTTGAGCGCGCGCTGCTCACATGCTGCGATGTGCTGTCGGTCGCGTGCCCGTGCGCGCTCGGCCTCGCCACGCCGACGGGGCTCATGGTCGGCTCGGGCCGCGCGGCGGAGCACGGCATCCTCTTCAAGAGCGGCGCGGAGCTTGAAAACGCCTACAAGGCCGACTGCGTCGTCTTTGACAAGACCGGCACGCTCACGAACGGTGCGCCCGCGCTCACGGACATCTGCCCGTGCAGCGGCGTGCAGCCGGAGACGCTCGTGCGGCTCGCCGCCGCGCTCGAGCAGTGCTCGGATCACCCGCTGGCGCGTGCCGTCACGGCGTATGCGCAGCAACAGTCCGACGTGCCGCTGCCGCCGGCGGAGGACTTTTCCTACGCACTCGGCCGCGGCGTGCGCGGCACGGTCGCAGGTGCGGCCGTCGTCTGCGGCAGCCGGACGTGGCTTCGTGAGCTGGGCATCGACACGGCTGCGCTTACCGCGCTGCCGGATCTGCGCGCGCAGGCCAAGACGGAGCTGTGCGTCGCGCTCGGCGGCGTCGTGCTCGGCACGCTCGGCATCGCCGACACGCGCAAGAGCGAGGCGGCCGCCGTCGTTGCGCAGCTGCGCGCGGCGGGCAAGGAGGTCTGGATGATGACGGGCGATCATGCCCGCACGGCCGAGGCCATCGCGGCCGAGGTCGGCATCGACCACGTGCTCTCCGAGGTGCGGCCCGACGAGAAGGCCGCCGCCATCGAGCGCCTGCGCGCGCAGGGGAAAACGGTCTGCATGGTCGGCGACGGCATCAACGACACGCCGGCGCTCGCCGTGGCGGACTGCGCGGTCGCCATGGGCGGCGGGTCGGACATCGCCATCGAGTCGGCGGGCATCCTGCTGCCGTCCGGCAATCTGGAAAAGCTGCCGGAGCTGTTTGACATTTCCCGCGCGACCATCCGCACCATCCGCCAGAACCTGACGTGGGCGCTGTTTTATAACCTCGTCAGCATCCCGGTCGCGGCGCTCGGCGTGCTGCATCCGTCCATCTGCGCCACGGCCATGTCGGCCAGCTCGATCGGCGTGCTCATGCACTCGCTGCGGCTCAAGGACAGCGACAAAAAGGAGAGACGTTTCCCATGGAAGAAAAAGTCCTGACGACGTATGTGCGCGGCATCTACTGCCGCCAGTGCCCGGAGTGGATCGTGGACGACCTGTTGCACACGCGCGGCGTGCTCGACGCGGCGGTGTCGTTCTGGCGCGCGGAGCTGACCGTGCGCTATGACCCGCAGATCGTCACCGAGGCGGAGCTGCGCCGCGTGCTCTCTGACTGCGGCTACCCCGCCTGCGAAAAAGGCGCGCCGGGGTCGAACCCGCTGCGCAACGCGCTCAAAAGTGCCCTCGGCCGCAGGCCGGAGGGGTGAGGGGCACACCTTTTTGCGCTTGACCAGTATTGCGGACAGCTTTTGCGGCTGCTTCCGCATAAAATAAAAGCGCTTGCAACCAATATTGGTCAGAAAATGCTGTGCGGTGGTGAGAAGATGGAGCAGAAATTACGGCGGGATCGCGATCTTGGCGACAATTTGCGCCGCCTGCGCAACGCCAGCGGCCTCTCGCAGGGGAAGCTGTGCGCCGAGCTGCAGCGCCGCGGCTGCGACATCGGCCGCACGACCTACGCCAAATACGAGGCGGGTGAGCTCAATGTGCGCGTGCGCGTGCTGCTCGCGCTCAAACGGCTCTACGGCTGTCCGTATGACGCCTTCTTCGCGGGGCTGGATACGGCGGACGATGCCGAAGCCCGATAACAAAGCGCCGCCCCGGAAGCGATCGCTTCCGGGGCGGTGTTTTCCGTTACAGGTAGAATTTCGGCTCCTTGCGCCCGGCGCAGTATTTTTTCACCGTGGCGGCCGCGGCCAGCCGCAGCGGCAGCGGCACGCCGCGGGCCGACTGCGGGCAGATCTGGATGCAGCGCAGACAGGAGATGCACTTATGCTTGTCCACCTTCTGCGGCGCGGCCTTCGGGATCGCGCCGGCGGGGCAGTTGTCCGCGCACAGGCCGCAGCGGATGCAGCGCAGGCCGCCGGTCGGCTTGAGCGGCAGGCCGTTGTAGGCGCGGTAGTCCGGATCGCCGGGCACGGCGATCTCGGCCGGGGCGTCGGCGGCGATGCGGGCCGCGAGCTGGGTGCAGAACCCTTCGATCTTCGCGCGGTCGGCTGCGTCCGGCCGGCCGGCGGCGATGTCGGTGTTGACCGAGTGCGGCGCGATGACCTCCGCCGCCGCGATCACGCGAAAGCCCAGCGGGGTGAGCGTATCGCGCATTTCGAGCAGAGCGTCGTCCACGGCGCGGTTGCCGAACACGGCCACGAGCACGGCCGGAGTGTCCGTCCCGCGCAGGGCGCGCATGCGCGCGAGACACGGCCCGGGCACGCGCCCGCCATAGACCGGGAAGAACACGAGCAGGCAGTCGTCGGCAGAAAACGTCTTCGCCTCGGCGTGCACGGTGATGTCGGTGCAGGCGTCGGCCGCGTTCAGATTTTCCGCGAAGAGCCCGGCGACGCGCTGCGTGCCGCCCGTGGGGCTGAAGAAATACAGGTGCGGGTTGCGCGGATGCATGGCATGGCCTCCTAATTTCAGATTGTCTTTATTGTAACGAAAAATGCCTGCGAATGCAATGCTTTTTGGCCGCCGGTCAGTACAGCTGCAGCTCGGACAGGTAAGCGTCCAGCCGGGACAGCCGCTGCTGCGGATATACGCCGAGCGTGCGGCTGAACTCGAAGGCGATGGCCTCGATGAGAAAGTTCACGCCGATATAGGAGTTTGTGGGCGAGGGGCTGGACAGATCGGCGAGAAGCACGATGTCCGCATCGCCGGCGAAGGGCGCGGTGAGCTTGTCGGTGATGACGATCAGCCGGCAGCCGGCGTCGTGCGCCATCTCGGCCAGTACGCACGTCATGCGCGAGTAGCGCTCGGCACCGAGCAGGATCACACAGTCGTGCGGGCCGTAGTCGAGCAGCTTTTCTACGCAGCGGGTGTCTGCGTCGCAGAAATACTCCACGTGCCGGGTATACTGCGACAGCAGCGTCCCCAGGTGCCGCGCCGGCCCCGCCAGACCGCGGAAGCCGGAGACAAAGATGTGCTCACTCTCGAGCAGAATACGCACGATCTGCCCGTATTTTTCCGGGTCGTTCTTGCGGTAAGTCTCCTGCAGACAGTCTACGGCGAACTGCAGGCACTGAAACGAGCTCAGATCCTGATACTTTTGCAATTTGTCCGGCACCTGATGCTGCGGGATGACGTATTTTTCACGCTCGATGACCTGTGAGAGCTCGCTGCGCAGGCTCTCCTGCAGCTCACGGAAGCCGCGGTAGCCCAGCGTGCGGCACAGGCGGATGACCGAGGTGTCGCTCACGCCGAGCGCAAGCGCGATGTCCTTGGCCGTTAAAAAATATAGCGAGCCGCTGTGCTCGAGAAAATAATCCGCGATGACTTTTTCCGTCCGCGTCAAATGCGCGCTTTGAATGCGCTGTTCCAGTTTACCGCTCATGGGAACACCATCCTTTTTTCTGGGGATTGTGAGCAGTGCCGCAACGAATGTTGCAGTAGCAACAACATTATACTGTATAAATTGTAGAAAATGCAATAGTGCATGAAAAACATTGAAAATTCAATTGACTTTTACGCATAAAAGAGCTAAAAATACCGCATACAACAATACCGGTGTTGGATTATTTGAGAGGAGGACCTCACAATGGAGAAAAACAAACGTATGCAATTTTACGGGGGCACGCTCGGCGCGTGTGCGCCGCTGCTGGTCTTCATGTGCCTCATGATCGTGATTGCCGCGATGAAGAAAGTGTCCCTGGTGTTGTTCTGCATGGCAGGTTTCGCCGGACTGTGTGTGGCGTTCCTGCTGGCAAAAAACAAAAAGGAATTTGAACAGGCGGTCGTGGACGGCCTGAAAAACGACACGCTGTGTGTCATTATCTTCGCGTTCCTGCTGGCCGGCATCCTGTCGCAGGAGCTGCGCCAGAGCGGCCTCATTCAGGGCCTGACCTGGCTTGTGATGAAGCTCGGCCTGAGCGCGGGCTTCCTGCCGCTGGTGGCGTTTCTCGTCTGCCTGCTGATCTCGACGGCCTGCGGCACGTCCAACGGTGCCATCGTCGCCGTGCTGCCGGTGCTGCTGCCCGTCGCGGCGTCCGTCGGTGCGAATCCCTCCGTCGTGGTCGGCGCCATCGTCAGCGGCGCGATCTTCGGCGATAACCTCGCCCCCATTTCCGACACGACCATCGCCTCCGCGCTCACGCAGGACGCGGAAGTGCGCGACGTCGTGCGCACCCGTCTGCCGTATTCGCTGATCGCCGGCGTCATTTCCGCCGTGCTGTTCATCATCGTCGGTATCAAGACGTCCACGTCCGTCACGCTGCCGGACGTCATCGACCCCGCCTATGCCAAGACGCTCGTCATGCTCGTCATCCCGGTCATCATGATCATCCTGATGCTCCGCGGCTGGAACCTCATCAGCACGCTCATCGTCTGCGATCTGGTCGGCTTTGTGCTGTGCCTGATGTTCGGCTTCCTCGATGTGCCGACGCTGTTTTCGGCCACCGGCCCCATCGGTGCCGGCCTGACCGGCATGCTCAATGTCATCTGCTTCAGCTTCTTCATGTTCGCGCTGCTCGAGATGCTCAAGCGCAGCGGCGTGTTTGACATGCTGCTCGAAAAGCTCAACAACGCCAGCAAGACCCCGCGTCAGGCCGAGCTCGTCACCATCCTGCTGAGCGTCATCGGCAGCGTGGCCATCGGCGCTGCGTCCATCTCGATCCTGTTCGTCGGCCCGGTCGTGCGCAAGCTCCTGCAGACGCACAACATCGAGCGCACCCGCGGCTCGAACCTCATGGACGGCATTGCGACCGGCCTTGCCGGCATCGTGCCGTACAACCCCGTCGGCCTCAACGCCGTCAGCCTCGCGATCGCGAGCGGCGTCGTCTCGGAGTCGTTCTCGTTTTTGGATTACGTGCCATATAACTTCCACAGCTGGCTGCTGATCCTGCTGTTCCTGCTCAGTGCGATCACCGGCATCGGCCGCCACTTTGAAAAGGGCACCGCCGCCGCGCCCGAGACCCCGGCTGCGGAAGAGAAATGACGATTTCGGGTGCGGCCGCCGCGCCGCCCCCGCTCAGATTGTTACATTTGGAAGGAGAAAACCATGCAAAATCTCAACGAAGGTCTGCTGTTTGATCCTGCACTGTCGGCGGAGATCAAGGATCGCTTTTACTATGTGGATGCGGATCCGGAATTCGGCCAGCGCCTGTTCTTTGAAAATTCCGGCGGTTCGCTGCGCCTGAAGGCGTCCGTCGAGGCGCAGGCAAAGTACCAGGCGTTCCCGGACTGCCCGGAGCGGCTGCACGATCGTTCCCGCGCGCTCAAAAAAGTGCAGCTGCACGGCATCGACGACATTATGCACATCGTTTTCGGCGCATCGGGCGGCGCGCTCATCTCGGAGATGACTGCCTCGCAGGCGATGTTCCAGATCGTCGGCGCCATCCTGGAAAACTGCCCCGGCAAGAGCGCGGTCACGTCCGTGCTCGAGCACCCGTCGGCATATGACGCGGTGAAATACTACTGCGACAAGACCGGCAAGGAATTTCGCGTCGCGCAGGCGAACCCGAAGACCGGCGGCATCGACGTCGAGGAAATCCGCCGCGTCGTCTCGCCGGATACCTGCCTGCTGAGCATCATGTATGCCTCGAACATCACCGGCAGCATTATGGACATGGCCGGTATCGTCAAGGCTGCGCGCGAGATCAACCCCGATATCTACATCGTCACCGACGCCGTGCAGCACGCGCCGCACGCCGTGCTCGACGTGGACGCCCTCGGCGTCGACGGCGCGACGTTTGCACCCTATAAATTCTTCGGCACCCGCGGTATGGGCTACGGCTACGTGTCCGATCGCGTGGCCAAGCTGCCGCACCGCAAGGTCTTGCAGCGCCCGGCCGACGTCTGGGAGCTCGGCTCGCCCACGCCCGGCAACTTCGCGGCCATGAGCGCCGTGGTGGACTATGTCTGCTGGCTCGGCGGCCACTTCATCCAGTCGGACGACCGTCGCACGCTGTTCGTGACCGGCATGGAGCACATCCACCTGCAGGAGCGCGCGCTGCTGCACACCATGCTCGAGGGCACGCAGAACGTGCCCGGTCTGCGCCACATCCCCGGCGTACACGTGTATGTTGACACCGAGGATCTCACGCACCGCGACCTGATCGTTGCCATGGGCATCGACGGGCTGGACATGACCCGCTGCGTCGAGGAGTACCAGAAGCGCGGCGTCACGACCTTTGAGCGCGTCAATACCAGCGTGTATTCCAAGCGCATCGTCGAGGCTGTCGGCCTCACGGGTGCGATCCGCGTCTCGCCGCTGCACTGCCACACCGTCGCGGACATCGAGACGTATCTGCGCGTCACTCAGGAGCTCGCGCAGGCATTTGCAAAGTGATCATTCTTTCCCCTCCCTTCTTTTTCCCTTATGCACAGACCCTGCCGCATCCGCGGCAGGGTCTGTTGCAGTTTTGCCGCGGGTGCGCTATACTGGCGGCAGGAAACGGAAGGGGGCGGCCGCCATGCGCGAATCCGCAACGAAAAAAGTGCTCGCCGAGAGTCTTAAGGAGCTCATGCTCCGGCGCGACTTCGCGGACATCACCGTGACCGATCTGTGCGCGGCCGCGGAGATCAACCGCCGCACGTTCTACCGGCACTTTACGGACAAGTACCAGCTCGTGACGTGGATCTACGACAAGGGCTTTCAGAAGGCCATCGGCGACGATGAGCCGGGCCTGTTCGACCTTTTCGGGCGCGTGTGCACGTATCTGTATGCCGACCGCGCGTTTTATGCCCGCGCGCTCACGTTCACGGGGCAGAATTCGTTCCACGACTTTCTCTGCGCCCGGCTGCGGCCGTACCTGCAGGCGGACTTTTCCGACCTCTTTTCCGATCCGCAGAACGAGGCGTTCATGTCCGGGAAGATGTCGGATGTGGTCATGGATATTATTCAAAACTGGCTCAGCCGGCCGGATTGCCCGCCGCCGGAGGTGTTTGCGCCCTGGGCGCTGCATCTGTGGAAGGATATCATGGGCCGGTGGAAGGAGCTCGGCGATGCGTGGGAGCACACATTAGACCACAAAAACGCATAAGTGAGGCAAAAAGCCACGAAACTGCGGTTCCGTGGCTTTCCTTGTGGCGTAATTTGTTCTATGCTGAACATACCCCCTCATTTGGAAGCGTGCAGGCCCAGAGGTCTCTTTTCGATCTTTCACGGTACCTCTTCTCCCGTTGCGCGACGGTGTCCGCGCGCTTCCGATCTCGTTCTTTCGGCAGAGCATGCCTTCCTTTTATATGAACGCCCCGGACTGCATTTGCAGTCCGGGGCGTCTGCCGTTGGGGGCGTTCTGCGCGGGGCGCGATGATTCGGAAAGAGAAGCCCTGCACGATGATCGAATTTCAATCCGGGCACCCCGTGCGGGGTGCGACCAGGCCGCAGCGACCAAGAAAGGCTTTATGTCCGAATTTCAATCCACGCGCCGCATGGGCGCGGCGGGGTCAGCGCAGGGCGTCCGGCAGGACGGTGTTCTCACCGACCATGACCCAGTTGCGCTTGTCGCGCGCATTCTGATTGTCAACCCGGTACCATGTGCCGGGGAAGAACTGGTTGCCGTTGTTTTTGGAAGTGTCCCAATCGTAGGACATGAATGCATAAAACGGCCGGTCATATTTGGCGTTTGCATTGATGGCGTTGCCGGTGAAGGGGTTCGTCGGGTTGTCGATCAGCCCGCTTGTCGCCAGTGTCGGCACGTCGGCCGTGGTCATGAACGTGTCCGAGAACGAGAAGCCCTTGGCATTGAAGTCCTTGACCATCAGCAGGGGGAAGAAAAAGTCCGTATCGGGGCCGTTGTCGATAACGCGATCCCAATTGAGGTACAGGCCGCGTCCGTGATCTGCGACGAGGATGATACGCGTGTTATCGTACACGCCGTTTTCGCGCATATAGTCAAACCATTTGCCGAGCTGCATCAGCGAGGCCACGTTGGGGTCATAGTGCGCAAACTGGACATCCTCCTCCATGGTGATCGACTTGCCGTCAACGGTGAAACGGTCCGCGTGCGTTTTGTCATACTCCGTGTTATCAATGGTGCCGGCAACGGAATAATCCGGCTCCTGCAGCAGCACGGGGGAGTGCGTGGTGTCGTTGGTCATGAACAGGAACGTGTTGTCCCCGCTCTTGGTGGTCTGCGTGATCGTCGGGAGATGGGTCAGTGCATGGTAGCCCTTGAGGAACGTGGCGTCCATGCCGGTGGCGGTGTGGGGGCTGGTGATCGTCTGCTCGACGAAATTTTCCTCCTCCTCCGTCTGCACGGTGCTGCGGTTATAGTTGCCGTTGTCATAGAGGATGGACTGCGCAGCGACGGGGCACACCTTCATGAGACTGTAACCGAAGAAATTGCGCATATTCGCGCTGACCCAGTTTTTCGGGCTCATGTCCGATTCAAAGGCGCCGAAGGTGATATAGCGGTGAATGTCCGGGTAATCGGAGAAGACGGACAGGTCGGGCACCCACTGGTAGTTGGCGTAGATGGGGTCGAAGACCGTGACGTCAAAGTCGTTCTGGTCAAACAGGACCGGCATCATCTTGAGCGCTTCGTTGTGCTTGTCGACCAGCTTTTCATCTTTGCGCAGGTTGATCTGGTCGACCGTGTATTCGTATCCACCCATGAGCGCGGGCGTGCCCATGTTCGTGAAAGCGCCGGTGGAGACGACGTTCGTATAAGCGGTGAAGCCGTCGAACTGCGCCTGCAGCTCCGGCTTTTCGTTGAAAATATACGGCAGGAATGCGCCCACGGCGCGGTCGAGCATGAGCACGATGACGTTTTTGCCGGTCTTGCTCATGGTGTATTCCGGCACACCGCCGCTCTCTTCCATCGTCTGGCGGATGCTCTTGATCTGCGAGTGGATGCTGCCGATATTGATCGGCAGCATGATGGCAATGGCCAGAACGAACGCGATCGCTGCCTTGAATACATGCTTGCTCCACCGCCGATAGACCAGATACATGACGCCGGCGGTGGCCGCGATTGCGAGCAGGTTGCCCCAGAGCTCGGCCGGCGCAAACTGCATGCCGCCCTCAAAGCTGAGCGTGGACGAGAGCACACCGAGGTACTTGCCGAAGAACATGAAATCCACGATGGCGACGCCGACGAGCATCCACAAAACCTTCTCAAAGGCGACCTTGCCCTTCGGGCTGGCCAGCCAGTAGAAGATGCCGAACCAGATGACAAAGGTGCCGATGGCGAGGCACAGGCTGTTGATGACGAACCAGATCGGGCTGTAGTACATCTGCACGTTCACGAATTCCTGCGCGGACGACGAGATGACGGACGCCGGGATATACCCGCCGATGAACAGCGCCAGGAACGCGGCGCAGCCAAAGAAGATCTTTGCGTTCGGCTTGGCGGCGGGCTTGCCGGCGGCGGGCTTCTTCGTGCGGATCAGCCCCACGATCAGGGGCAGCATCAGCGCCGCGCCCAGAAGCAGCAGCGCGGCCTTGACGACCGGCCGCTCGGAGAAGGAATAGCGCACGAGACCGAGCGCCAGCAGCGCCGCACCGGCGACGGCGGCCAGGATCTTGAGCACCCGCCCCGGATGCTTGAGCTTGTAGAAGATGGTCTTGATGAGGGAGAAGATGTTGTTGAGCGTCCAGTAAAACACCAGACCGGCGGGGGGGGGGTACAGGAAAAACAGGAAGAACACCGCCATCACGTACAGCTGGATCTTCGTCTTGGGCGTTGCGCCCTTCGTGAAGATGATGCACGAGACGAGGTTGACCGCCGTCATGATGATGGGCAGGAGGTTGATGTGCACGCCGGCGATGGCGATCAGCCCGTCGGCGGCGCCGAGGTCGGCGATCGGCCCGAAGGACACGCCCTTGATGAGCTCCAGCCCGGACAGGAAGCGGTAGGCGGCGATGAAAAACGGGATCTCCAGAAACAGCGACACCGCACTGCGCAGAACATACGTGGGCTTATAGTGGTTCTGGCGGTAGTAGGTCTGCAGGATCATCATCTTCTCGTCGCCGCGGAACGTCTTTTTGATGTGCGTCACGCCGCGGTGCAGGCGGGCCTCCATGTCGCGCTCCTCTTCCTGCAGCGCGTCGGCCCGCATGTACAGCGGCAGCACCAGAAAGTTCATGACCAGGCTCAGCACGATGATGGACAGGCCGGGGTTGCCGATCACACGGTTGGCGTTGACATAGACGACCTCAAACAAAAGCTGCAGCGGCTGCAGCAGCAGGGAATCCAGTATCTGAAAAAATGTCACGGTTCTTTCTCCTCATGCGTTGCGGTAAGTTCCTTCACCTTCTGCTCGAGATAGTCCGCGGCGCGCACGGCGCCCTCGCCCGGATAGACCCAGGTCTGCGCTCTTGCCGTGTCGCGGCCCTGGGCGTATTTCGGGTCGGTCAGGCACTGCTGCACCATGTCGCCGAGCGTGTCGAAGTTGTCCTCGGTGAGCTGCTGGCCGATCTGCGGCAGGATCTCGAACGTCCAGTACGGCGTGTCGAGCCACCAGCAGTCGTAGGGGCTCTTGTCGAACTTCGTGTCCGCGTAGATGACGGGCTTGTCAAAGACCAGCGTGAAATCGAAGATGACGCCGGAGAAATCGGAGACGAGCAGGTCGGCGCGCCGGAGCACGTCGAAGTTATCGTTGTCGCGGTTCCACTCCAGATCCTCCGAGTCCGGGTAGGCGGCCATGAGCTTGTCGATCATGTCCTTTTCCGACTTGTACGACTGGGGGTGCGGGCGGATGATGACATGGTAGCCGCCGGCGAGCAGCTTGTCGATGATCTTGCCGCCGTACTTCTGGAAGATCGCGCTCGGCCCCCAGGACGGCGCGATGAGCACCGTTGTCCTGTGCGGCGCGATGGGGCCGGCGGCGTCCAGCCGCCGCTTCATCTCGTCCATGTAGGGGATGCCGATCTTCACGACCTCCTTGGCGGGCAGGCCGCGCAGCGCCTCGAGCGCGCGCAGGTCGCGGATCTGATAGTCGCCGGAGACGAAGACCGTGTCGTAATAGTCGATGCCGAACATCCGGTAGCCGGCGACCTCGTTGGCCGCGTGCAGGATGTGCACATAGCAGTCCACGCCCGGCGAGCGCTTCCACTGGTAGACATCCAGCCCCGGCGTGGTGGACAGCAGCACGTTCGCGCGCAGGAAGTTGAGCTTGGCAAAGGCCTTGTTGCCCTCGCCGAGAAACTCCGCGTGGACGTGTGCATACGGGTTTTGCAGCGCCGGATCGTCGGGCGACGCCGTCAGATACGCAACGTCCAGCCCGCGCCGGTCCAGCTCGCGGCACACGGGCTCCATCACGTTCCAGTAGCGCTTGTCGTCCACGAAGACGGCCAGCGGGTGCTTTTCCTGGTCGACGGCGGTCTTTTCCCCGCCGCTCAGGAGAAAGCGCAGCTTGATGATCCAGCCCCGCAGCGCAAAGTTCAGTGCGCCGATGATGCCGATCAGAATGGCAAAGAGCATGCTGCCCGTGCCAGGATCAATGTACAGTTTCATGTTTTCCGTTCTCCTCTGCCCGTAGCATCCACAGCCCGGCGAGCACGCTGCAGGCGGCACAGAACCCGGACACGAGCAGCCCGGCGCCGCGAAGGTCATCGGCGGGGAAAAGTCCGCCGAAGAGATTGATGAGCGCATGGATGCCCAGCGCCGGCACGATGGAGCGGTAATAGGCGACCGTCCCGCACAGGGCGAAGCCCGAGCAGGCGGCGCACACCGCCTGTATGCCGACGGCGCCCGGTGCGCCTCCGATGAGATTGACGGCGTGGAACACGCCGAACACGGCCGCGTTGAGCACGGCCGCCGTCAGCGGCCGCAGCCGCTGCGTATGTTCCCACAGATACCCGCGGAAAGCCAGCTCCTCCGCCATGCCGCACACGACGTACATCCCGCAGGTGAAAAACCCGTCCGCGGCGGCGCTGCGGCCGCAGGCGGCCAGCACCAGATCGCCGGCCGGCCAGAGCAGCAGCAACAGCAGCCCCGGCCACCGCTTCCGCCCCCGGCGGCAGGCGCCGAGACCATATCTGCGCCGGTAAAGGATCAGCGCCGCCGCGAGAAAGACCGCCAGCCCCGCGAAGGTGACGCTGTGCGGCAGGCCGATCCCGCGGGAAACGAACTCGCCCAGTGTGTAGATCAGGGCATATATCAGCACCAGGTAGACCATAGAAAGCAAACGCATCCTTTACAACATTTTTTCATTATATAATGTCGAAATTCGAAACACAAGGGAATCTGCACATATTTCCGACATGGTTTTTAAATGCGCTTGACAAATCCGGGGAATAAGTTCATAATGCGCATTGCATATCAAGAAAATGAACGCAAGGGAGTCTGACGATCTTGTTGACAAAAAATCAGTTTGCGCTGCTCAGCTACATTGCCGCCCGTCCCGCGGGCGAGCCGGCGCTTTCGCAGCGCGCCATCGCGCAGGGCACCGGCAAAGCGCTCGGCACCGTGAACGGGATGGTCAAGGAGCTGAGCGCCATGGGCTGTCTCGACGGGGCAAACCGCATCACGGATGCGGGGCTTGCGGCGCTCGCGCCGTACCGGGTGGACAACGCCGTCATTATGGCGGCGGGCATGAGCTCGCGCTTTGCCCCCCTGTCGTATGAAAAGCCGAAGGCCCTGCTGAAGGTGAAGGGCGAGGTGCTCATCGAGCGCGAGATCCGCCAGCTGCAGGCGGCGGGCATCGACGACATCACGGTCGTGGTCGGCTATATGAAGGAAAAGCTGTTTTACCTCGAGGACCGCTTCCATGTGAAGATCGTCATCAACGAGGATTACCACCGCTACAACAACCCCTCCACGCTCATGCTCGTCCGCGACCGGCTGAAAAACACCTTCATCTGCTCCTCGGACAACTACTTTGAGCAAAACCCGTTTGAGCCCTATGTGTATCAGGCGTATTACGCGTCGCTCTACAGCGCAGGTAAAACGGACGAGTACTGCATGGTCACGAACCGCAAGGGCCGCATCACGGGCGTGCAGGTCGGCGGGAGCGACGCGTGGTACATGATCGGACACGCCTATTTCGACCGCAGCTTCAGCGAGAAATTTACGCAGATCCTCGAGCGGGAGTATGACAGCCCGGTCACCCGGGCGGGGCTCTGGGAGGATCTGTACGCCCGGCACATCCGCGAGCTGGAGATGTACATCCGCAAATATCCCGGCGGCATCCATGAGTTCGACTCGCTCGATGAGCTGCGGGCGTTTGACAGCGCCTATGTCACCAATGCCGACTCGTACATTTTCGATAACATCTGCGCCGTGCTCCACTGCACACCGGACAGCATCCACGGCATCATCCCGATCAAGACGGGGCTGACGAACCTGTCGTTCAAGTTCACGTGCAACGGCCGGGACTACGTGTACCGCCACCCCGGTGCGGGCACGGAGGCTTACATCGACCGCCCGGCCGAGGCGCAGGCGCTGGAGGCGGCCAAGGCGCTGGGGCTCGACGACACGTTTCTCTACATCGACGCGGCCAAGGGCTGGAAGATCTCGCACTATATCGAGGACGCGGCCATTCTGGACTATCATAACGACGAACAGGTCGACACGGCGCTGCGTATGCTGCGCCGCCTGCACACGAGCGGCATACAGCTCGATGGCCGGTTTGACATCTGGGAGAAGATCAACGGCTTTCTCGACCTGCTGCAGGGGACGGACGTCTCCGACTTTACCGGCATGCAGGAGCTGCACGAGACGATGTGCGCGCTGCACGAGCGCCTGAAGGGCGACGCGGTCCCCCTGTGCGCCTGCCACTGCGACAGCTATAACCCAAACTTCCTGATCGACAAGCAGGGGAAGATGTACCTGATCGACTGGGAATATGCCGGCATGGCCGACCCTGGCTGCGACATCGGCACATTTATCGCCTGCTCGGACTACACGCCCGAGGAGGCGGAGCAGGTGATCGCACGCTATCTCGGCCACGCGCCCACGGGGGCGGAGCTGCGCCACTACATCGGCTATGTGGCCATGGCGTCCTACTTCTGGTTTTTGTGGGGGCTGTATCAGGAGGCGTGCGCCAAGCATGTCGGCGAGTATCTCTACATCTGGTATAAATACACAAAGCAATACGCCCGGCTGACGCTGGAGCGATATGACCATGAGGAGGAGTTTGCTTGAAACAGAAGACAGAGGCCCAGCAGGGCTCGATTGAACAGCTCATCTACGAGGAGACCGAGCGGCGGCTGGAGATCATGCAGTCCGACACCTACGAGTTCCCCAAGAAAATGACCCGGGTCGATTACGGCATCATCATCGCCAGCGTGGCGGCCAGTCTGGTGCTGATCGTGACCTGCATGCTGGGAGGCTGAACCATGACAGACAGAGAAAGCTATATCCGGCAGGAGACCGTTACGGGCGTTGTGCCCATGCTCAAGGGCGACCGGCAGTATTCCTTCCTGGATCTGTTTTTGTCCACGAGCGGCTTTGCCATCGCCACGTGGTGCTATACGCAGGGCGCCTATGTCGCGCAGTATCTCTCCTTCAGCAGAATGCTCATCAACATTTTCTGCTTCAACATCGTCTGGGTGTTCATCGAGTGCCTGCCCGTCATCTTTGCCACGCGCTACGGCATTGATCTGTGGATCTGGCTGCGCTCGGTGCTGGGGCGGCGCGGCGTGGCTGTGCTGTCCACGATCATCAGCGTGGCAAACTTCGGCTGGTACGCGGTCGCGGCGAGCCTGTTTTCCTCGTCGATGATCAACCTTGCGGCGAAGTTCGGCCTCGTGCTCAACGCGGCCGTCTGGAGTCCGGTACTGGGCTGCCTGTGCGTCGTGCTCGGCACGCTCATCGCGCTCGGCGGGCCGAATGTCATCAAGTGGACCAACCGCTTTCTGGTCACGGCGCTGCTGGCGGTCGGCGTGGTCGTCGTCGTGCTGTGCTTCACGGCCGTGCCGCTGCGTGAGATCGTGGCGGTCAAGCCGGTGCTGGACGCGGACATGACGCCGCTGCAGGCGTTCATGATCTCGGCCGAGGGCAACGTGGCGTTCGCGTTCTCGTGGTCAACGCAGGCGCTGGTCCTGCCGCGCCTGGCCAAGACCGAGCGCGGCGGCTACTGGGGCACAACGCTGGCCTACGGCGTGGTCGCGCCGTTTTTCGTCGCCGCCGGCGGCGTGATGGCGCTGGCGATGTTCGTGCGCACCGGCGTGTACGAGAGCGATCCTACCAATATGCTCTCCTACCTCTGCGGCTCCGGCTTCGCGCTGCTGAGCCTGCTGCTGGTCGCGTTTGCGAATGTCGGCACGCAGGGTACCGGCTCCTATGTCAACTGCATGATCGTCAAGAGCGGCATGCCCAAGGTCAGCTATAAGGTGCTGGTGCTCATCGCCATGGTGTATGTCAGCGCGCTGACCGTCTGGGGCGGCGTGGAAGAGCACTTCGGCGCGTTCATCTCCATTGCCGCGTTCATTCAGGCGCCGATCATCGGCATGATCGTCGTGGACTATCTCGTCGTGAAAAAGCGGAAGCTGTCGCTCAAGGCGGCCTACTTCATCGAGGGGCACGATGCGTACCGGTTCACCGGCGGGTTCAACCTGGTCGGCATCGGCTGCGTCATCCTCTCGTGCCTGATCACGATCCTGTTCGTGTACAATCCGCTGACCGGCAGCATCCAGAGCCCGCTGTTTCTCATCTTCACGGGCAGCGGCTTCGATGCCATCTGCGGCGGCCTGCTCTACTGGCTCGCCAGCCTGACCCCGCTGAAAAAGTACATGCTCCGCGACCGCGACGATCTCGAGATCGTCTGAGGCGGCCCGAGCGATCCGAAAACGTCCCCGGTGCAGATGCGCTCTGCTCCGGGGACGTTTTGCGCCGCGGCAGACATTTTTTGAAGAAAAAACTGGAACGCCCGCGAGCGGCATGGACTGCATAGACTACCGGATTTTGCAGAAAATAGGGTTGCCGAAACGCAAAACAGAGCAAAGGAGTTTTCCGAATATGAAGGCAACCGGAATCGTGCGCCGGATCGACGACCTCGGCCGCGTGGTCATCCCCAAGGAGATCCGCCGCACCATGCGTATCCGCGAGGGCGACCCGCTGGAGATCTACACCGACACCGACGGACAGGTCATTTTCAAAAAGTATTCCCCCATGGGCGAGCTGTCCGAGTTCGCCGCGCAGATCTGCGACGCGCTGCACAAGACCACCGGCGGCATCGCCGCCGTGTGCGACCGCGACGCGGTCATCGCCGTGGCCGGCGGCGGCAAGCGCGAGCTGCTCGACCGGCGCATCAGCCGCGAGCTTGAAGAGCTCATGAGCACGCGCGGGCAGTATGCGGCCGACAGCTGCACGCTGCCGGTCGTCGACACCGACGAGCGCTACGCCGTCGCCGTCGCCGCGCCCATCCTCTCCGAGGGCGACGTGCTCGGCTGCGTGCTGTTCGTGGCCGCGCACGGCGACGGCCCTGCCGGCGAGACGGAGCGCAAGCTCGCGCAGGCTGTGTCGGGCTTCCTTGGCAAGCAGATGGAGAGCTGAGCGCGCGGAGCAGAAAAAAGCGTCAGAGCGTATGCGCGCCCTGACGCTTTTTTGATTTTGATATGGAATGAAAAAGGCCCCCGGGCGCCCCCGGAGGCCTTTCGCTGCACGCGCAGCCGATATGGACACGTGCCCCGTACGCTGCAGGCCCGCGTCGCGATCACTGTGACGGGATGAGATATGCCATGCGGCGGAGAACAAAAAGGGTAGATAATCCGTAAAGAGAGATCAGATAAAAAGAGAAAAGAATGGATAAAAGAGATGGGGTGGGGTGCGAAATGGATAAAAAACCGTGCGTACGCAGACATCCCGACATCACCAATGATACAAACAGTTTAGCCCAGCAGTACCCGAAAGTCAAGCAAAATCACCGAATTTTTGAAAATTCAGGGATTGTCAGGAAATTCACGCGCCCGGTAAATTTCTGGCAAAGGGAAAAACCGTTGAACTCCGTCGGAATGTGATGTACAATAAAAGCAGAACATCAGCAGGCAAAAGGGGGTACGGTGCATGACCGTATTGGTGACCGGCGGCATGGGCTACATCGGCAGCCACACGTGCGTGGAGCTGCTTGAGCAGGGCATGGATGTCGTCGTGGTGGACAATCTCGTCAACAGCAGCGCGGAGGCGGGCAAACGGGTCGAACAGATCACGGGCCGGCCGCTGAAATTTTATCAGATGGACGTGCGCGACCGCGCCGGACTCGACCGCATTTTCACCGAGCAGAAGATCGACTGCGTCATTCACTTCGCCGGGCTCAAGGCCGTGGGCGAGTCGGTGCAGATGCCGCTGGAATACTACGACAACAACCTCGGCTCGACGATCACGCTCTGCGAGGCGATGCGTGACCACGGCGTCCGGCAGATCATTTTCTCCTCGTCGGCGACGGTGTACTCCGGCGACAACGAGATGCCGCTCTACGAGACGTCCCGCACCGGCAACTGCACGAATCCCTATGGCTGGACGAAGTACGTCTGCGAGCAGATCCTGCGCGACTATGTCGTGGCCGACCCGAGCTGGTCGGTCGTGCTGCTGCGCTACTTCAACCCCATCGGCGCGCACCCGAGCGGCCTCATCGGCGAGGACCCGCGCGGCGTGCCGAACAACCTCATGCCCTATATCTCGCAGACGGCCATCGGCCGCCGCGAGTGCCTGAGCGTCTTTGGCGACGACTATGACACGCCGGACGGCACGGGCGTGCGCGACTATATCCACGTCATGGACCTCGCGCGCGGCCACGTCGCGGCGATCGCCTACATGGCGGAGCACACGGGCGAGAGCATCTTCAACCTCGGCACCGGCAAGGGCTACAGCGTGCTCGAGATGGTGCACGCCTTCGAGACGGCCAACCACGTGCATGTGCCGTACCGGATCGCGCCGCGCCGTGCGGGCGACCTGCCGACCGTGTACGCCTGCCCGGACAAGAGTGCGCGCATCCTCGGCTGGCACGCCGAGTATTCGCTCGAGGATATGTGCCGCGACAGCTGGCGCTGGCAGACGCACAATCCCAACGGCTACGAAACTGCCTGACGGACCACCGTTCCCGGGCCGGAGCTTCCGGCCCGGGCAGCGCCGCGCCGCCTGCGGGCGGTGCTTTTTTGCGGCCTGAAGAGGCCGCACTGTTCACATAATGTGCAACAAAAATCAAATTGGTTATTGACAGCCTGTACTAGATATTGTACGATATACCCGCTCTCAATACAAAATAAAGCGGTTTTCCGCACAAGATATTGTGTTTTCGATTACGAGGGGGAGGAACAGAAAGATGAAGATCATCAAGCGAAACGGCGCAGAGGAGAACTTTGACATCTCCAAGATCATCATGGCCGTCACGAAGGCCAACGCCGCCGTCGAAGAGTGCGACCGCATGACGCCGCGGCAGATCCAGCGCATCGCCGAGAGCGTGGAGCTCGCCTGCCAGGAGCTGGGCCGCAGCGCCGCCGTGGAGGAAATTCAGGACATGGTCGAAAAGCAGATCATGGCCCACGGTGCGTTCGAGGTCGCCAAGGCCTACATTACTTACCGCTACACCCGCAGCCTGGTGCGCCGCGCCAACACGACCGACGACCGCATCCTGAGCCTCATCGAGTGCAACAACGAGGAGGCCAAGCAGGAAAACTCCAACAAGAATCCGATCGTCAACAGCACGCAGCGCGACTACATGGCCGGCGAGGTCAGCCGCGACATCACGAGCCGCCTCCTGCTGCCGAAGGACATCGTCGAGGCGCACGAGGAGGGCATCATCCACTTCCACGACGCGGACTATTACGCGCAGCACATGCACAACTGCGACCTCGTGAACCTGGAAGATATGCTCGAAAACGGCACGGTCATCACCGGTACGCTCATCGAGCGGCCGCACAGTTTCTCGACCGCGTGCAACATTGCGACCCAGATCATCGCGCAGGTCGCCTCCAACCAGTACGGCGGGCAGTCGATCTCGCTGACGCATCTGGCCCCGTTCGTGCAGGTCAGCCGCGAGCGCATCCGCCGCGAGGTCGAGGCCGAAATGCAGGCCATCGACGCGCATCCGGGTGAGGAAAAGCTGGCCGAGCTCGTCGAAAACCGCGTGCGCGAGGAGATCCGCCGCGGCGTGCAGACGATCCAGTATCAGGTCGTCACGCTGCTGACCACGAACGGCCAGGCCCCGTTCGTGACGGTGTTCATGTACCTCGGAGAGGCGAAAAACGAGCAGGAGCGCCATGACCTCGCCATGATCATCGAGGAGACGCTGCGCCAGCGCTATCAGGGCGTGAAAAACGAGAAGGGCGTGTGGGTCACGCCGGCGTTCCCGAAGCTCATTTACGTGCTCGAGGAGGACAACATCCACGAGGATTCCCCCTACTGGTACCTCACGGAGCTGGCCGCCCGCTGCACCGCCAAGCGCATGGTGCCGGACTACATCTCCGAGAAGAAGATGCTCGAGCTCAAGGTCGACAAAAACGGCGAGGGCCACTGCTACACCTGCATGGGCTGCCGCAGCTTCCTGACGCCGTATGTCGACGAAAACGGAAAGCCGAAGTACTACGGCCGCTTCAATCAGGGCGTCGTGACCATCAATCTGCCGGATGTGGCGCTGTCCTCCGGCGGCAACATGGAGAAGTTCTGGAAGATCTTTGACGAGCGGCTCGAGCTCTGCCACCGCGCGCTCATGTGCCGCCACGAGCGGCTCAAGGGCACGCTCTCGGACGCCGCGCCCATCCTGTGGCAGTACGGCGCGCTGGCCCGCCTGAAGAAGGGCGAGCCGATCGACAAGCTCCTCTACGGCGGCTACTCGACCATCTCCCTCGGCTACGCGGGACTGTATGAGTGCGTCAAGTACATGACCGGCAAGTCTCACACCGACCCCTCGGCCACGCCGTTCGCGCTCGAGATCATGCAGCACATGAACGACGCCTGCGCCAAGTGGAAGCAGATGCACAACATCGACTTCAGCCTCTACGGCACGCCGCTGGAGTCCACGACGTACAAGTTCGCCAAGTGCCTGCAAAAGCGCTTCGGCATCATCCCCGGCGTCACGGACAAGGGCTACATCACCAACAGCTACCACATCCATGTGACCGAGCATATCGACGCATTCAGCAAGCTGGCCTTCGAGTCGAAGTTTCAGGCGCTCTCGCCCGGCGGCGCGATCAGCTACGTCGAGGTGCCGAATATGCAAAACAACATCCCGGCTGTGCTCGAGGTCATGAAGTTCATCTATGACAACATCATGTACGCCGAGCTCAACACCAAGAGCGACTACTGCCAGGTCTGCGGCTACGACGGCGAGATCGAGATCGTCGAGCACGACGGCAAGCTCATCTGGCGCTGCCCGAACTGCGGCAACACGGATCAGGACAAGATGAACGTGGCCCGCCGCACCTGCGGCTACATCGGCACCCAGTTCTGGAATCAGGGCCGCACGCAGGAGATCAAGGAGCGCGTGCTGCATCTGTAACGTGCAAAAACGAAAACCGGCGGGCGTGTCCATGCGGCGCGCCCGCTGCCTGCGAGGAAACTGCTATGTATTATGGAGAGATCAAAACCTGCGACATCGCCAACGGCGTCGGCGTGCGCGTGACGCTGTTCGTTTCCGGCTGCACGAACCACTGCTACAACTGCTTTCAGCCGCAGACGTGGGACTTTCACTACGGCAAGCCGTTTGACGCGGCGGCCGAGCAGGTGATTTTTGCCGAGCTGGAAAAGCCCTTTATCCGCGGCCTGACGCTGCTCGGCGGCGACCCGTTCGAGCCGGAAAACCAGCGCGCGCTCGTGCCGTTTCTGCGCCGGGTGCGCGAGCGCTATCCGGATAAGGACATCTGGGCGTATTCGGGCTTCACGCTCGACAAGGAGCTCACGGTTGACGGCACGCACCCGCGCTGCGAGGTCACGGACGAGCTGCTTTCGCTCATCGACATCCTCGTCGACGGGCGCTACGTGGACGCGCAGCGCAACATCAGCCTGCGTTTCCGCGGCTCGGAAAACCAGCGCATCATCGACATGGACCGGACCCGCGCGGCGGGCCGCATCGTACTCTGGGAGGGCATGAACGGATGGAAGTGAAGATCCAGAAGCTGCGGCCCGGCGCTGTGACGCCGCGGCGCGGCAGCGCGGACGCGGCGGGCTATGATCTCTATGCCTGCCCGGCGGACGGGCAGTGTGTCACGATCGCGCCGCACGTGACGGCCATGATCGGCACGGGCCTCGCCCTTGCCATCCCGGCGGGGTATTTCGGCGGCGTGTTCGCGCGCAGCGGGCTGGCCTCTAAGCAGGGGCTGCGCCCGGCCAACTGCGTCGGCGTGATCGACGCCGATTACCGCGGCGAGTGCACCGTCGCGCTGCACAACGACACGGACGAAGTGCGCACCGTCGCGCCCGGCGACCGCATCGCCCAGCTCGTGATCCTGCCGTTTCTGGCGGCGGAGTTTGCAGAGGCGGATGCGCTCGACGAGACCGACCGCGGCGCGGGCGGCTTCGGCAGCACCGGCCGGTAAAGCGACAAAAAACGCAGCCCCCTTCGAGACGCTCGAAGGGGGCTGCGTTTTGCTTTATTCAGCGGCAGTCTGCGAATACGGGCGAGAATTCGTCGAGCTTCTCGCACGTGTAGCGCCGGGTGTTGTCCTCGCACACGGGCAGTATCTGCTGCGTGAATGCGGCGCAGCGCGTCCATTCGTCGGTGACGGCCTGACTGTGCGCGGTGTTCAGGTCATAGTGCTGCGCGAGATAGTCGGCGAGGTAGGGCGTGAATTTCTCCGCGCCGAAAATGTTCAGATGCTCGGCGTTGGCGAAATCATTGAGCGGGTCGAGGCCGATGGCGTCCATCTGCGTGTCGAAGTTCGCAAAATCATACCCGTACTCGTGCACGACCGCCTCCAGCTCGGCAAACACGGCGTCATAGTTTTCAATGACGGTGCGGTGCGGGAAGCGGGCAAAGAGCACGTTTTTGATTCCCCGTGCCTTGGCTGTCTCGCAGAAGGTGCGCAGGCTCTGCTCGTTGAAATCGTCGAGCGATTGCTGGCGCACGGGGATCTCATCCGTCTCCGTGAGGAACATGGAGATGGACAGAAACGGCTTGGTGTACGAATAGCCCGCGTCGCGCGCCTGCTGCTGCAGTGACAGCGAATTGCGGATGAGGTCCGGCTTTCTCCAGTTGTCGTGGTACTTGAGCAGCGGCACATAGTATGACAGCCGGTCGCCCTGCACGCACTCGTCAATGGCCTGCACCTTGCTGCGCGAGAGCGGCAGCGTGTCGAGCCATTCGCGCGTTGCGGCCGTGCCGAGCTCATCCCGCTCTGCCTCCGTGTAGAGAAAGCCATTGACCTCGACCACGTAGACAGACGGATTTTGCCGCTTGGCGCTCTCGCGCAGCATGGACGCATAGAGCGTGCCCTGCGCGGCCGATACGGCCAGCGGGTAACTTGTAAACCCGGCGTGCTGCCATGCCAAAGGTGCGCAATAGTCGGTAAACGTCTCACTCGCACCGAGGATCATGACGTCGAGCGAGTTTTTCGGCTCCAGATAGAAGCTGCGGATGTACTGCTGCTCGGTGGCGTTGTTGATGGTCAGCAGCCGCGTGAGCGCGCCGTAGACCAGCGCCACGATGAGCAGAAACGCGATTACGCGCAGGACGGTATTTCTTTTTGCGTGTTGTTTTGGATTCATTGATGTTCTCCACATGCTGTGTTAGCGCCACGCGGAAAATTGCGGCGATGGTCTGCTGCGAGCCCGCTTCGCGGGCTTGGGATAGCGGGCGCTGTTTCCCGGCTTAAAACTGCATATACACGAATTCGGATGCCTGCACGCCGGGGCCGTAAACGCCCATGAGTACGACGGCGAAGATGCCGGCAAGCAGCACGGCCCAGCGCAGGGCGAGACACTTCTCGTCGAGGATCTCGCGGATGGTGCGCTGCGAGCGCTCCTGAATGACGGAGGCGGTGAAAATCACGACCGTGCCGAACAGCAGCACGCACCAATCATACCGCGTCAGCGGCAGCGCCTCGAGCACGGCGCCCGGCCGCAGCTGCGACAGGTGCAGGTCGGTCACGGATTTGACCATCATGCCCATCGCGGCGCGAAAACCGTCGGCGATGTCAAAGTAATAGCCGATGAGCACGACCACGAACGTGCGCAGCATGGAAAACACCTGATACCACGCGCTCTTGCGCTCGATGTGCAGTCCGGCGACGACCTTGTCCGACACCGGCTGCAGCAGCGTGGACACGAGGATGACCATGCCGTTCCAGAAGCCGAAGGCGACGTATTTCCAGCTTGCGCCGTGCCAGATGCCGATGACGAGGAACGTGATGAGCGAGGCCACGGCCGTCGGCAGGACCTTGCCGATATGATTGCCGAGGTGCTGCTTGGCGTGGCGGCCCCAGTTGAGAAACGCCTTCGAGATCGACAGCGGATAGAACAGGTAGTTGCGCAGCCAGTCGCCGAGCGAGATGTGCCAGCGGTGCCAGTACTCGGTGAGCGTGCGCGAGAAATACGGGCGGCGGAAGTTTTCGCCCATGGTGATGCCGAACATCTGCGCCACGCCGCGCGAGATGTCGATGCCGCCGGAGAAGTCGGCATAGAGCTGCAGCGCGTAGACGATCGCCGCCAGCAGCACGTAGGTGCCGGCGTAGTCGGTGTACGCGCCGGCGACGGTGTGGATCATGCCCACGGCGCGGTCGGCGATGACGAGCTTTTTGAAAAAGCCCCAGAGGATCAGCTGCGCGCCGAAGCGGATGTTGTCAAAGTTATACTTGTGCTCGTCATAGAGCTGGTGCGCCAGCTGGTCGTACACGCCGATCGGACCCTGAATGATCTGCGGGAAGAAGGACACGAACAGCGCGAGCTTGCCGACGTTGCGCTCGGCGGGCACTTTCTCGCGGTAGACATCGAGCACGTAGCCCATGGACTGGAACGTGTAAAACGAGATGCCCAGCGGCAGCAGCAGCCCGATGTGGCCGAGCGAGACCGTCAGCCCCACGGACGCAAAGAGCGTCTCCATGGACTCGGCAAAGAAGTTATAGTATTTGAGCACGGCGAGGATGCCGAAGTTCAGCAGCAGGATGGCGATCATGAGCGCCTTGCGGCGGGACTTGCAGCGCTTTTTGTACGCCTTGCGCTCCTCGCGCTCCCAGTCCTGCTTGTGCGCGGCGACGGTCTGCTCCATGCGCGCGGTCATGGCGTCCATGCCGCGTGCGCCGAAGTAGGTCGTGAGCGTCGTCACGACGATAAAGCCCATGTAGCGCAGGCACACGAACGCGTAAAACGCGTAGCTGCCGATGAGCAGCACCACCCACTGAAACCGCTTCGGCACGAGGTAGTACAGCACCAGCAGCGCGAGTACCAGCAGGTAAAACGACAGCGATGTCAGCGTCATGCTTCGTCCTCCGGCGTCCGGCAGGTGTTGAGCGCGTCGGTCGCAAACCGGTCGCGCACGAGCGTGAAGTTCCTGTCGCGGTACAGCGCGACGCGCGGCATGTCGCGTGACAGAAACACGGCCACGCCCTCCGTCACGGAGTACGCGCCGCAGCGGCCGAGGGCGATCACGTCGCCCACGCGCAGCGGCGGCAGCTGCGCCTCGCGCACGAGCACGTCCGCCGTCGTGCACAGGCTGCCGCAGAGCATCCACGGCTCGGGCGCGTCCGCGCTCTCGCGCAGGAGCGTCAGCGGCGGGGCCTGCATGCCCATGAGCTGGCCGTCATACTTGACCTGGTGCATGCCGCCGTCGCATATGGCGTAGTTCACGCCGAGGTTGCACTTGGCGTCGGCCACGCCGGTGAGAAACGTGCCGCAGGGCGCAGCGAAAAAGCGGCCCATCTCGATCGTGAGCGGGTACTTTTCCCCAAAGGCGCGGATGTGCGCCGCCGCCGCGTCGAGCAGCGCGCAGTCGCGCGCCTCGGCGTCGTCGCGGAAGCACTCGGCATTCAGCCCCGGGCCGTATTCCACGTGCTGCGCCGTGAAGCCGTAGCGTTCGTGCAGCATCGTGAGGTATTCGTCCAGATGCGCAAGCTCCTTGGCGATCACGGCGTCCTTGCGCTTTTGCGTGCCGGAAAAGTAGTGGATGCCGACGATCGTCACGTTCGGGAATTCCGCGCGCCGGGCGACGAGATCGGCCAGCGCGTCGGGATCCATGCCGAACTGGCTGCCGGCAGTCAGGCGCGGCAGCACGCGCACGTGCTTTCCCTGCGCGGCCGCAGCCGCGCAGATAAGGTCAAAGTGCAGCGTGCTCTCGGCCGTGAGCAGGTCTGCGCCCAGCGCGACGGCGCGCGCAACATCGTCCGCGCCCTTGTTCACGCCGGAGTACAGGATGCGCTCCGGCGGGATGCCGAGCCTTTCGCAGATCGTCAGCTCGCCGGGGGAGCACACCTCCACCCAGCGGAACACGTCCGGCAGGCCGCGCAGCACGAAGGGGTTGGCCTTCATGGAGTAGCACAGATTTACGTCCGAGCCAAACGCGGCGCGCACTCTTTGAGCGCGCGCCGTGAAGGCCTCCAGATCAAACAGATACAGTGGCGTGCCGTATTTCGCGGCTGCCGTCCGGAGTGCAGTCTTGTCCATCAGTCCTCGTCCTGCAGGCGCTGCACCATGGCCAGCAGACGCTTGGCGGAGTTGAAGTTCTCCGGCACGAGGTCCTTGGCGCCGATCTCGATGTCGAATGCGTCGTTGAGCGCCGCGACGAGCGACACGATGTCGAACGACTCGAGAATGTGGTCGTCGATGAGGGCGGTCTCGGTCTCAAAATCCACGTCCGGGCGCAGATCGGTCAGAATGTCCATCAGTTCCTGTTCCATGATAAATATACCTCCTGAAGTGAGTAAAGTAAGCAAAATCAGTGCTTGGCCGCAGCGGTGATGCGCTCGGCCAGCGCGCGCATGTTCGTCTTGCCGTTGTCGAGCCGGGGCATGGCCGCGAGCTGCTCGATCTTGCGCGGCACCATGAAGCCCGGCAGGTCGGCGCGCAGGGCGACGGCGATGTCGCGCTTGGTCACGCCCTCGCCGGTGTAAAACAGCCAGATCTGCTCGTGCGCCTGGTCATAGAGCGCGCAGGCGTCCTCCACGCCGGCCACCTTCGCCGCGGCGAGGTCGATCTCCCCGAGCTCCACGCGGTGGCCGAGGTGCTTGACCTGCCGGTCCTTGCGGCCGTGGAACATGAGGTTGCCGTCGGGCGCGAAGTGCCCGAGGTCGCCGGTTTTATAGATGCGCTCATCGTATGCGTGGTTGAGCGGGTTTTGCAGGAAGCTCTCGGCCGTTTTCTCGCGGCTGTTATAGTAGCCCAGCGCGAGGATGGGGCCCTTGACGCAGATCTCGCCGATCTCGCCGTCGGGCACGGCCTCGTTGCGCTCCGAGAGCAGAAACACCTCGTAGTGCGGGTACGGCCTGCCGATCGGCAGCACGTCGGTGTCCTCGACCAGACCGGGCACGACGTAATACGTGCACGAGGCGGTCGCCTCCGTCGGGCCGTACTGGTTGACGAACCGGGCCTCCGGCAGCGCGAGCTGCCACTGGCGCAGGCAGCTGCACGGCATCACCGAGCCGGAGAAGCACACCTTGCGCAGGTGTTGCGGCGCGCTGCACTCGAACGCGCCGAGCGCGGCCGGCACGGTCAGCGCCGAGACGCTCCAGCCCACGGCCGTGACGCCCTTGTCGTTCATGTATTCGAACAGACGCTCCGGCGACATGAAAAGTTCCTTCGGGATGATGGCCGTCGTCGCGCCGAAGCGCAGCGGCAGATAAATGTCGCGCACGGCGGCGATGTAGTCCAGCGGCGACTGGTTGCCCAGCACGTCGGCACGCGCGATGCCCATCACGCCGGCGTAGTCCTCGATGTAGCACATGAGCGAGTGCTGCGCCGTGATGACGCCCTTGGGCGTGCCGGTCGAGCCGGAGGTGAAGATGATGTACAGCGGGTCGAGCTCTCGGGCGCGCGCGCGGCAGTCCGCGAGCAGCGCCGCGTCCTCGCTGCCCGCGAGCAGCTCCTCCGCGATCAGGATCGTGCCGGAAAAGTCCAGCGTCTTCGCCTTGTCGTAAAACGCGCGCTGCACGATCATCAGATCGGTGTCCAGCGTGTTTAAAATAGAGTTGAGCCGGTGCACGGGCATCGTCCCGTCCATCGGGGCGTAGCAGCAGCCGGCATACACCGCGCCGAGAAACACGGCCGGCGTGTGCGCGTTGCGCCCGCTCATGACGGCGATGGGCCGCTTTTGCCCGGCGCGGAACTTCGCCGCCGCCGTGCCGATGATGCGCGCCTCGCGCCGCACGTCGGCAAAGGTCACCGCGCTGTCCTCATCGAGAAAAGCGGGTTTGTCCGGACAGGCTGCGGCGGTGACTTCCAGCCAGTCGAGCACGTTGGTTTCCATGCTTGCCAGCTCCTTTCCGATAAATGTCCATAATCGCCTTATCCTATCATGTTTTTCGCGCAAAAACAAGACGGAACGTGTCATATTTAAGAAAAAGGTAAGAATGTGGCGCGCCGTTTTTCCGTGCGCTGACACCCGGCTCTGCCCGGGCGGTTTGCCCTTGACGCATCCGTGCCGGAAAAGTACAATGGAAACCATCATCAATCGGCGCTTCGCAGCACGACGCAATGGGCGCGCCCGCGGCATATTCGCAGCCGGATTTGTCTGCTATTGCCAAAACGCGCCTGGAAAATTGTGAACATTTTTCCTTTCGCATTTATGGCGCGTATGGTATACTTTAGGAAACCGCGCAAAAAATTCCGTATGTGGTTCCGACGTATTTTGCATCTGTCGTGTGCTATGATCGTTCCTGTTTCCGGTTTCCGGACACGGGCCGGTGTCTCCGCGGAAAGGAGGGGGAGTGCAGCGGGGCGGAAAGGAAGGTCACAGATGTCAAAGAGAGTTCAAAAGGTGTGGAACGCTGTCACCACCGTGCTGGTGATCCTGGTTGTCATTCTGGCGCTGCTCCTGGTGGGCGTGCGGCTGGTCGGTCTGCGGCCGATGTGCGTCCTGTCCGGCAGCATGGAGCCGACGTATCACACCGGATCGCTGATCTATGTCAAGCCCTGTGCGCCCGAGGACGTGCAGGTCGGTGACGCGATCACCTTTGTGCTCAATGAGGACTTGGATGTCGTCACACACCGCGTGATCTCCATCGATGCGGAAAACGAGCATTTCTACACGCAGGGAGACGCGAACGACGCGCCCGACGGCGCACCTGTCTATTTCAAGAACCTCATCGGCCGCCCGGTGTTCACCATCCCGTATCTGGGCTATGTTTCGCACTGGGTGTCGAACCCACCCGGCATGTATCTGGCCATCGCGCTCGCGCTCGTGCTCATCATCCTGACGTTCCTGCCGGACATGCTCCGCAAAGCGTCGGAGGCGGACGCGCGCGACGCTGCCCGCCGTGCACAGGCGGACAAACCCGGCGATGCCTCGGATGCCAAAAATCCCGGCGAAAATATGGGAAAATAATGGTTTTGTGAAATATTTTCGCCCGTTCGTGCATTAACTTAGTGATTGCTGGCAGCACCCGGCACGGTGCTGTTGGACATAGGAAGCTTTGAACAAAATTTAGGGGAGGAAAACGTTACATGAAGAAGAAAACTCTGACCGTCGCCATCGCGCTCGTGCTCGTCGTGGCGCTGGCGGTTGGCGCGACGTATGCGTATCTGACGGCGAAGACCGAGGCGGTTACCAATACCTTTACGGTTGGCAAGACAATTGATGATCCGGAAACCAACTTCATCCTGAAGGAACACAAAGTTGCCTATGATGCCAATACGGCTACTTATAAGTATGTCGACGCCGAAGGCAATGTCACTACTGACAGCTCCAAGTATGTTGAAGTCGCTGGCAATGAGTACAATGAAGTCACACCGGGCATGACCGTTGCGAAAGATCCGTTCGTTCAGATTAAGAAGGCTGTTGAGACTCCGTCTTATCTGTTCGTGGAAGTCTACGGCAATGCTGCTGGCCTGAATTACAAGCTGAACGGCGACTGGGAGGAAGTTACTGGCCTTCAGAAGCAGCTTCCGAATGGCGGTACGCTTTATGTTTATAAGACTCCGATGACTTCTGGCAATTCCATTGGTACCTATCCGATTCTGAATGGAAACCAGCTTACCGTTGATTTGACCACTCCGCTTGCTCAGAATTCCAGCCTGCAATTCAATGCTTATCTGTGCCAGACTACCGGCTTCAGCAGCGCAGCTGCTGCGTTTGATGCCTGCTTTGGCAAGTGATCACCCCTTGCTTTTCCCATGTAATATACGCACAGAAGGCTGTGCGGGAAAATAGAAAAGGAGAAGACTACATATGAAGAAGAAAACCATTCTTGTGGCTGCCATCGCAGTCATGCTCGTCGCGGCGCTTGTCGTCGGCGGCACCCTCGCGTACTTCACCGATACGAAGTCCGCGGACAACACCTTCACCGTCGGCAATGTGAAGATCGACCTGCTTGAGTCCAGCCTGCACCGCGAGAATGCCGGTTACGTCGGCACTCCGGGTGAGGAGCTCAATCCCAAAAATGCTGAGCTGTGGTCCGAAGTTCTTAAGCAGGGGTCCAACAACACCAGCCCGTATAAAGCCGGCGATACGTTCTACACCGATGACCAGATCGAAGCTAACGCTGCCACGTATACGTGTGACGGTGTCGAGCTTGCTCCGGGACAGTCTTACCACAAGATGCCCTATGTCAAGAACACTGGTGCCAACGATGCTTATATCCGCATCCGCGTGATGTTCCCCGCAGAGCTGGATACGGCTGTCCTTAACAGCAGTATGTATACGACAAGTGCAATTAGCCGTGGCGAGTTCACGATGGTGAAAACAGAAAACGTTGAGAAAGACGGAAAGCTGTACAATGTTTATACCTTCACTCGCACTGAGGCTCTGAAGCCCAACGAAATGACCTATTGGAACGTTTGGGGCACTGTTCATATGGATTCCGATGTTACCAATGAAGAGATTGCGAACTTGCTTCCGAACGGCGCGTTCAACGTCCTCGTTGAGGCTGACGCCATTCAGGCGGACGGCTTTGCGAATGCAACCGCTGCCTTCGCTGCATTTGACAAGTAATTCCTCAACATTTTGACCCCAAAGGGGCGGCGAAATCGCCGCCCCCATCGGGGACTCTGGCTCGGCTTCAATCCGGGCGCGGGCGGCGGCGCTGCCGCCGTCCGCGCGCAGATTGAAATGATGATCCCACAAAAATTTCCTGCGTGCGCCCTCGGGCGCAGAGAGAGTGAGAACTCGGTACTCAGAAACATCCTATCAGGGAGAAAGGTGGTTTGTGCATGAAGAAGAAATGGACCATCGCAACGGTGCTCCTCTTGGCAGTGGCGCTGCTGGCGGTCGGTACGTGGGCGTACTTTTCGGCCGTCGGCACGGCGGATAACGTCATCACGATGGGCTCCGTCAAGCTTGCACTGCACGACGAGGACGGCGCTGGCCAACCGTTTACGACGGTGAGCGCCATGCCCGGCAGCGCCGTGAACAAAGTGGTGTATGTGGAGAACGTCGGCTCCGGCGCTTTCTACACCCGCGTGAAGATCACGCCCGAGATGGTCGGCGCCGATGGCGAGATCATCCCGCTCGATGCGAGCGAGCGGCTGCTCACGCTGGATCTGAACGACACGGACTGGATCGCCGGCGAGGGCGGATACTATTACTATCGTGGTTCGGTCGACCCGAAGACCGCCACGTCGAAGCTCTTCAACCACGTCACGTTCAGTAAGGACATGGGCAACGAATATCAGAACACCACGGTGCACATCTACGTCACGGCCGAGGCCGTGCAGACGGCGAACCTCGAAAAGTACGCTGCCAATGATGTCAGAGATGTGTGGAAGCACGTCGGTACGGTCGAAGCGAGCACCTCGAGCACGCAGATCGACCCGATCCCGACGCCCTGAGAAAGGAGGACGACTATATGAAAAAACGTATTCTCTCGCTCGTCCTCTGCGCAGTCATGCTCCTGAGCATGTGCCTGTTCATGGGCGCGGGCGTGACGCAGGATGCGGCAGAAGCCGCGGGCGAAGTGCCGCAGACGGCGGTGTTCACGGAGGCGGGGCCGTTCCGGCCGGCCGTTTCCGTGCGGCCGCAGCCGCTGCGCGCCGCAGCCGACCGCGCGGCCGGCGGCGACGGTCTGGAGCTGAGCAAGGAAGTTACGGCAAACGGCAGCGGCTATACCGTGCATCTCGAAGCGTACACGACCGGCACGGTCACAACGACGACCTCGATCGCACCGTGTGACATCGTGCTCGTGCTCGACCAGTCCGGCTCGATGGCGTATAATTTTGACGGGAATGAGACCAGCACGGATTCGGCCCGCCGCCAGTATGCCATGAAGCAGGCCGTGAACACGTTCATTGAAGCGGTGGCGGATAAGTATAACGCGGAAAAGTCCGATCACCGGATCGCGGTCGTGACTTTCGGCACGAACGCTTCCACGCTGATGGACTGGACGCTCGTGACCCCGGCCGAAACGGACACGGCGGAAAGCCCGTCCGGCGAGACCGCGCTCAAGGCCAAGATCAACGGCCTCCCGTCGGAGCCGGAGGGCGCGACGAATGTCGCCGACGGCATGCGGAGTGCGCAGGCGCTCATGCAGGGCGACAGCGGCTACACCGGTACCAACACGAAACGCCAGAAGGTCGTGATCCTGTTCACGGACGGTGTGCCGACGAAGCAGAGCGATTTTGACACGACGGTCGCCAACGGCGCCATCCAGTCGGCCAAGGCGCTCAAGGACGCCGGCGCGACGGTCTATTCCGTCGGCATTTTCAACGGCGCGAATCCGGAGCAGCTCTACGGCGACAGCGGCTTCAAGTACAACAGCAACGGCCAGGTCGGAAGCTACTGGGCCAGCTTTAGCTGGTGGGGGATCGGAGACGTCAAGAACTATGACATCCCGGCCGGAAACCGCTTTTTGAACTACATCTCTGGCAACTTCCCGGATGCGACGGAGATCGGCATCCAGCGGTACGATTCCAGCTTCATCGGCATCGGCAATTATGGCTGGCAGATCACCAGAAATTTTGCCCGCGAGCAGTCCAACTACTACCTGACGGCGAACGATTCCGCCTCGCTGAGCAAGATCTTTACCACGATCAGCGAGAACATCGGCAGCGCCAATATTGACCTTGGCAGCGAGACGGTCATCAAAGACATCGTGACGCCGTACTTTACGGTGCCGCAAAATGCCGGCGCTATTCGTCTCTCCACTGCAGCCTATAACGGCAGCGCATTTGGGGCTCCGGTCGCAGCCGATCCTTCGGTGACGGCAGCGATCGATCCGGCAACGCGGGCGGTCAATGTGACCGGCTTCGATTTCAACCAGAACTATGTCTCCACAAACGCTAAGGCGGATGGCACGTTCGGAAAGAAACTGATCATCGAGTTTGACGTTTCCGTGCGCGACGGCTTCCTCGGCGGCAATCAGGTGCCAACGAATGATGGGCAGTCCGGTATCTATGCGAAGGGAACCATGATCAAGGCGTTCGATGTGCCGACGCAGGACGTGGAAGTAAAAAGCATCACGCCGACGGCGGATGACAAGGCGATCTACCTTGGCGATTCTGCCAATTTGCAGGAGCTTGTGCACCAGAATGCCACATTTGACGGCACAAATAACGCTTTTGTGGATGTGACCTATACGGTCAAGGATGAGAACGGAACGGTTGTCGGCACGTACACAGTTCCCGCCGGAAGCAGCAGCGGAACATGGGTGTGGAGCGATCCGGCAAGCAACGGCACCGTCGCTCCGGAGCAGACCACGACCTACAAGGTGACGTGCACGGTTTCGCCTACGCAAACGGGAACGTATGAGAGCGTTTCTAAAGATACTACGTTCACCATCACGGTCAACACCTGCAGCCTGACGATCACCAAGACCGTTACGGGCGGCGGCGACCCGAACCAGACCTTCGTGTTCAACGTCATGAAGGGCAACGATCTCGTGACCACCGTGGTGCTCAAGGCCGGCGCGAGCACGACCATCACCGGTCTGGCTGTCGGCGACTACACCGTGGTCGAGGACACCGCTTGGTCGTGGAGCTACACGGCTGACAATGTAAGTACGGCCGTCACGCTCAGCAGCACAAACCCCAACGACGAGGCCAAGATCACCAACACCTATGTAAAGCACGACTGGCTCACGAGCATTGTCGACGTCATCAACAAGTGGACGGCCAACGATGGCAAGACGACCATCAACAATTCCGACCGTGTTCCGGGCGCGAACTGAACAGGAGGGATGACATATGAAACGTATCTTTAACGGTTCAGGCGGGAGAAAAGCCGCGCTCATCCTCTCCCTGTGCCTGATCTTCGCACTGGCCGTCGGCACGACGCTCGCTTATCTCAAAGCGAACACGTCTCCGGTGACGAACACCTTCACGGCGGCCAAGTCCGACATCAAGATTGATGAGAACGTGGAAAACGGCGAAAAGTCCAGCATCCAAGTTGAAAACATCGGCACGGCCACGTCCTATGTCCGCGTCAAGCTGGTCATGAACTGGGTCGATAAGAGTGGAAACGTCGTCTCCGGCGGAAACCTGCCGGAAGTCACGCTCAACGAGCCCGACTGGTTCATGAAGGACGGCATTTACTACTATACCAAGCCGGTCGGACCGAAAGATTCGACTGCAAACCTGCTGAAAGATCCCATCACGCAGCCGAATGCGCCCGAGGGCTGCCACCTCGAGGTGACGGTGCTGGCCGAGAGCATTCAGGCCGCGCCGAGCACCGCTGTGGAAGGCGCATGGGCGGTCACGGTCGTAAACGGCGCGTTGACCTCGGCAATCCCGACGGCATAAGGAGGGCAACGGTATGAAACACAAAAAACTTACCATGATCGTCGCCCTCGTGCTGGTGGTCGCGCTGGCCGCCGGACTGGGCATCTGGGCGACGGGCGAGACGAACGTTCCCACCGTCACGTACTATGACGGCTCGGACGGCAACGGCGCGCGCTTCACCTTCACCCACACCGGCGACGGTTCGGACACGAACCTGTTCCCGAACTTCTCCAACTGCATGCCCGGCGACAGCCTCACGCAGACCATCCGCGTGCAGGCTGATGGCAAAAACGGTGTGCAGGGCGCAAAGATCTATCTGCGCGCCGAGATCGACGGCGACGCCTCCGCCAAGGAAGGCTCCGCCATCTCGTACAACGATGTGCTCGATCACATCGGCATGACCGTGTCGAAAGACGGCGTCGTGATCGCGTCCAACAAGACCGCGAAGCTCTTCAGCCAGCTCGATGCGGCCGATGGCCTCAAGAGCAACGTCTTCATTGCCGAGGTCGGCCCGAAGACCGATCCGGTCGATCTGGACGTGACCATTGATGTTGACCCCGCGATGGGCAATGCGTTCCAGGAAGCGGCTGCGCACATCACGTTCGTGTTCTCCGTCGAGGACAACGAGCTGCCGCCCCCGCCGCTGGAGCTCGACAAGCACGATGCGTATATCTGCGGTTATCCGGACGGCACGGTGAAGCCGGAGCGCCAGATCACACGCGCGGAGGTCGCAACGATCTTCTACCGTCTGCTTCAGGACGAGGCCCGCGAAAATGTGTGGTCTCGCACGAACAGCTACTCCGATGTGGCAAGCGGTGTCTGGTATAACAGTGCGGTTTCGACGTTGACCAACGCCGGTATTCTCACTGGCTATCCGGACGGCACATTCCGCCCGGACGCGCCGATCACGCGCGCGGAGTTTGCGACGATTGCGGCGCGATTCTACCACGCACCGGAAGTTACCGGTGATGCATTCTCGGATATCTCCGGCAGCTGGGCGCGCGAGTATATCAACCGCGCGGCGGCGCGTGGCTTGATCGATGGCTATGAGGACGGCACATTCCGCCCGAACCAGAACATCAAGCGCGACGAGGCCATGAAGATCATCAACAAGGTTCTCTTCCGTACACCGGATAAGGAGCATTTCCTGCCCGATATGATCAAATGGCCGGACAACAGCAACACCGACGCCTGGTATTACACGGATGTGCAGGAAGCGACTAACAACCACGATTACGAGCGCGTGGACAAAACCTCGCCCGAGACGTGGACGAAGATCACGCAGGCCAGAGATTGGAAGGCGCTCGAGGCCGAGCTGGCGCAGAAATATCCCAACCGGTAAGCGCGCGGCGCTGACGGTAAACGAAACAACCATAGCGAACACCCCCTGTGCCACGGCACAGGGGGTGTTTTTGCGTATGGGGAAAAAACGTGCGCCCCGGCGGCTGCCGGGGCGCTGCCGGGGCGCTGACGTAGGGATACATGCAATGCGTGGATGCGTTATCAGCCCAGATACTGCTTGTCGTAGTTGTTCTGGATGCAGGAGATGACCTTCGTGATGACGGTGTTGAACGGGGTGGGCACGCCCAGCCGCTCGCCGTAGCGCGCGATGGCGCCGTTGAGCACGGAGATCTCCGTCTGGCGCTGGTGCAGCACGGCGTCCTGCGCCATGGACGGATAGTAGTTGCCGAGGTTGGCGACGATGTTCGGCTCTTCCTTTTCCATGAGCGGCCAGAGATCGCCGATGCCGAGCGCCTGCGCGACGGCGCAGCCCTCTTTCCACACATGCATGACGATGTCGTGGCCGTAGGGGTCGGCGAAGGTCTCCTTCACCTTCAGGCGCATGACGGCGCTCACGCCGTTATAGCCGCTGTTGGCGATGACTTTCTTCCAGATGTACGGGCGCACATCCTCGTCAAAGCTCGCGTTGCAGCCGCCCGCCTGGAAGCACGCCTCGAGCGCCTTGCCGGCGGCGTCGGCCTTCGGGTTGTTGTGCACGGCGCCGAAGTGCATCTGGATGCCCTTTTCCGGCTTGCTCACGCACACGCCGGGGCCGGCCAGCTCCGTGCCGATCAGGCCGCTGCCGTAGAGGATGCGGTCGGTCTCCACGAACTGGGCGAGCACCTCGTCGTTGCCGAGGCCGTTTTGCAGCGAGACGACGACCGTCTCCGGCCCGATGCAGGGCATGGTGTCGGCCATGACGTCCGCGGTCTGCGTGGCCTTGACCATGAGGATGACCATATCCATGGTGCCGATGTCATGCGCGGTGGCGCTCGTGTGGAAGCCGGTGAGCACTTCCTCGCCCTCCGGCGTGCGGAAGACCAGACCGTCGGCCGCGATCTTGTCCATGTGCGCCTTGTACTTATCGACGAGCCAGAGCTCGGCGCCGCCCTTGCGCAGGTAGGCGGCGAACACGCTGCCGGCAGCGCCGGAGCCGATCATTGCGATTTTCATGCGTTTGCCTCCTTAGCAAACTGCCGGCCGGTTGTTGGCCGGCCGGCAGAGAAAACTCGGGGTTTGAAATTACTTCAGGTACTGCTTGTCGTAGTTGCCCTGGATGCAGCGCACGACCTGGGACAGGACCTTGCACACCGGGGTGTCGATGCCCAGCTGCTCGCCGTACTCCGCGATCTTGCCGTTGAGCACGTCGATCTCGGTCTGGCGGTGGTTGAAGAGCATATCCTGGCACATGGACGGATAGTAGTCCGCGATGTTGGTGACGATGTCCTTGTGATCGTGGGCGATGAACTCATCGGCGTCCATCGGCACGCCCTTGGCGGTCGCGACCGCGCAGGTCTCACGGATGACGCTGTGGAACAGCCACTGGCCGAACGGATCCGCTTCGACCTCGCCGATCTTCAGACGCAGGACGGCGCACACGGTGTTGACGGTGGCGTTCACGCAGACCTTTTTCCAGATGAACTTGTAGATGTTGTTGTCGGTGCCCGGCTCGCCGTCGCGCCAGTAAGCGTCGCAGCCGCCGGCACGGTAGCACTTGAGCATCTCGGCGCAGGCCGCGTCGGTGAGCTCCGAGCGGACCGCACCGCCGAAGTTCATCTGCACGCCGCCGGCCGGGGTGGACACGCAGTGTGCGGGTTCGGGCAGAGCCGTGCCCAGCACGCCGGAGCCGATGATGCAGCGCTCTTTCGGGAAGACCTTGAAGAGGTTGTCATCGTTGCCGAGGCCGTTGATGAGGGAGACGGCGACGGTCGTGTCGCCGACGACAGGCATGGAGTCCTGGATGGCCTGCTCGAGCTGGGTCGCCTTGGTCATGTAGATGATGACGTCGACCTTGCCCTCCGCCGCGGCCGCGTCAGCAGCGGTGGTGTAGGTGCGGAAGCCGTTGAGCTGGTAGTCGTAATCCTTGTAGCCGCCATCTTCCTCCTGATGGATGGTGAAGTGCATGCCTTCCTCGGCGACTTTCTTCATGTGCGCCTCGTAGCGGTCGATGAGGATGATGTCCGCACCGCCCTTACGCAGGTAAGAAGCGAAGACGCTGCCGGCTGCGCCGGAACCATACATTGCAAATTTCATAACTTTTTCTCTCCTTTTCTGATTCTGTTTGCGATATCTTCGGCCGCTGCAGGCGTATGCCTGACGGCGGATTACCGAACGGTGTTGGTGAGGGTGCCGATGCCCTCGATGCTGCACGCGACCACGTCGCCCGGGTGCAGCCACTTCGGCGGGTCAAAGCCCATGCCCACGCCGGCCGGCGTGCCCATGGAGATGATCGTACCGGGGCGGAGCGTCATGCCCTGGCTGAGCTCGGCAATCACGTACGGCACGTGAAAGATCATGAGATCGGTCGTGCTGTCCTGCCGGAGCTCGCCGTTGATGCGGCTCTGGATTTTCTGCGGCCTGCGCACGTCGAACTCGTCCGGCGTGACGATCCACGGGCCCATCGGCGTGAAGCCGTCGAGGCTCTTGCCGCGGTACCACTGCTTATGCTGGTTCTGGATCGTGCGCGCGCTCACGTCATTCAAAATGGTGTAGCCGAATACGTAGTCGAGCGCGTCTGCCTCGCTGACGTTGTACGCCGGGCGGCCGATGACGACGGCCAGCTCCGCCTCATAGTCGAGGTCGGCGACCAGATCGCTGTGGCTGAGAATGTCGCCGCCGGGGGCGACGGCCTCGTTCACGCGCTTGGAAAAGTAGATCGGGAACGTGTCCGGCGCCTTGACGCCCTTGCCGGCGACGGCCTCGCTCTCCTTGGCGTGGTCAAAATAATTGATGCCCAGGCAGATCACGTCCTGCTCCGGGCGGGGGATGGGCGCGAGCAGCCGCACGCGCTCGAGCGGCAGACCTTCACCGCGCAGCACGGCGGCGGTGTCCAGCGCCGGCCAGATGCCGATGAGCGTCTGCATGTCCGCACAGCCCGGCACGGGATGCACGGCAGTGCCGGCCGCGTTGAGCAGGCCGACGGCGCTGCGGCCGTCCTTTTCAAATGTCACGAGCTTCATAACGTGCGCGCTCCCCTCAAAATCGACATTGGGCAATGGATGTGTACGCAAAATGATGGTTAAAAATTCATCAATCGCGTTTGCCGAGCCTGCTGGCCTGTGTCAAAAATATGCCAATCTCGCTTGTCAGAAATTCGACAAAAGATTTGCACTCCCAGCGTTGTTATGATAGCACGAAAGTGTAGACGCCGCAACTGTTTTCTTGCTGTCAAAGTGCTAAAATCGCATAAAATATTACAAAAGCGCCAGAATCAGAGTGCATAAAAATACATGCAAGATTTTGTGCAACTCGACAATTTTCAGAAAACGGCTGAAAAAAATTGGGGATTGGAAGAGGCTGTTATTGACTTTTGCGTGTGAGAGAATTATAAATTTACTATCCCAAGTTGTTAACGGCTTGTTCATAAATTAACACATGGGTGTGGATTTCGAGCCCTGTCTCGGTTGGTAGGAGAGCACGAGGCAGGATTGAAATAAAAAAGAGAGAAAAGCAAAAAAAGAGAAAAAAAGAGAGAGGTAAAAAATGGATAACAAAAAGCTCAAGAGCAGCTGGGCAGCCGCCTTCACCGTGGCGTCTGTCTGGTTCGGCACCCACGTGGGCGCCGGCTTTGCGACCGGCAACCAGGTCGTGAACTACTTCGTCCAGTATGGCTGGACCGCGGCGATCTTCCCGCTGCTGGCCATGGGCATTCTGGCCGTCGTCATGTACATCATGATGAAGTTTGCCAAGCTCAACGGTTTCGACAACTACAAGGACACCTATCGCGCCCTGTATCCGAAGCCGTGGATGGAGATCTTCTTCGAGATCTTTTACATCATCATCATCCTTGCGGCGGTCGCGTCCTGCGTTGACGGCGCCGGCGGCATCGTCAAGAGCCTGATCGACCTGCCCGATATCATCTGCAACCTCGTCATCATCGCCCTGCTGATCCTTCTGTCGATCTTCGGCGTTGACCTGATCATCAAGGCTTCCACCGTTCTTTCCACCGCGATCCTGATCGTCACCGCGATCCTGGTCATCATGGGCTTCGTCGTTCCGATCGACGCGGTTGCCCAGGAGCTGGCCACTGAGAACGCGGCCTACGCTTCCATCCCGGCCATCGCGGACGTCACCTCCCAGAAGGGCCTCGAGGGCGTCTGGCGCGGCGTGTTCGTGTACGCTGCTTTCCAGTGCGTGTCCGTCCCGGCCATGATCGCTGCTTCCACCGAGCTGACCCACAAGGGCGTCAAGCGCGCCAGCATCCTCGGCTGGCTCATGAACGGCGGCGCGCTCGCCGCTTCCGGCGCCATGCTGCTGCGCTGGTACCCGGTCCTCTGCGCCATCAAGAGCGTTGGTGTTGACTCCGTCGCCAGCATCGCCGCCCGCCACATTGCCGACGTTATGAAGCTCCCCAACCAGAGCGTCGTCACCCTCATGGGCAGCGGCTACACCTGGCTGTTCGTCGTGTACACCATCCTGCTGTTCTGCGCGTTCGTGTCCACGTCCGTCACGCTCGTCTACTCCATGATCCAGCGCTTCGAGGGCCACTGCTTCCCGAAGGCCATCAAGAGCAAGGCTGTCCGCAGCGTCATCGTCGGCCTGATCGTCATCGGCCTGTGCTACGCAGTTTCCCTGCTCGGCCTGTCGACCATCATCTCCAAGATCTATGGCTATGACGGCTACTACGCTCTGATCGTTGTTGTGCTCCCGGCGTTCATCTGGGGCATCCCGAAGATCAAGAAGCTGTCTGCCGACAAGAAGGCAGAGCTGTCGGAGTGATCTGACCGCGGCGCAACTCTCCAGCGTCCCAACAAAAAATACTGACCGCTGCGTTTGCAGCGTAGAGAGGCAACCCCGCAGGCTTCGGCCTGCGGGGTTGTCGCTGTCTGCGGTATGTTAGATGCGGCGGGAGACGCAACAGAGCGGCAGGGGAGCCCGAGGGGGCAAGGCCCGCCTCGGGTGCAATCAACCGCGGAAACGCGGAGGCAACCCCGCAGGCTTCGGCCTGCGGGGTTGTCGCTGTCTGCGGTATGTTAGATGCGGCGGGAGACGCAACAGAGCGGCAGGGGAGCCCGAGGGGGCAAGGCCCGCCTCGGGTGCAATCAACCGCGGAAACGCGGAGGCAACCCCGCAGGCTTCGGCCTGCGGGGTTGTCGCTGTCTGCGGTGTGTTAGATGCGGCGGGAGACGTAACAGAGCAGCAGGGGAGCCCGAGGGGGCAAGGCCCGCCTCGGGTGCAATCAACCGCGGAAACGCGGAGGCAACCCCGCAGGCTTCGGCCTGCGGGGTTGTCGCTGTCTGCGGTGTGTTAGATGCGGCGGGAGACGTAACAGAGCAGCAGGGGAGCCCGAGGGGGCAAGGCCCGCCTCGGGTGCAATCAACCGCGGAAACGCGGAGGCAACCCCGCAGGCTTCGGCCTGCGGGGTTGTCGCTGTCTGCGGT
>CDZK01004456.1_pt1 | contig 94282 bp, 74 predicted proteins | sample 557401 | NCBI WGS metagenome assembly CDZK01 (sample SAMEA3182108, study PRJEB8094) | gut metagenome | biome: human; feature: gut; material: Stool; isolation source: human stools | place: Canada | collected 2013-04-25 | reverse complement strand
CCCAACTTCTGCCATTCTTCCAGTGGTTCGGGGAAGTTAGGTTCGTCTATTAACTGATATTCCGGTCCCGTGACGTATGGAACTGCGAATTGGGGACGTTCGACTACATGGTATAGCATACCGCTGTTGCCTCCTTTGGACAATTTCCAGTCCCAAGACAATTCGAAGTTCTCATACTGCTTGTCGGTTACGATATAACCACTCGCGTCGCTACCGTCTCCTTTTGCTTGGATGCATCCGTCAACCACATGCCAGGGTTGTGTCAGGGTTGTTCCGTTGTAATCTTTCCAACCGTTTAATGTTCTGCCGTCGAAGAGGAGTTGCCAGCCGTCTGCGATTTCTTCGGGTGTAAGAACATTCTGTTTTGTCTCACAAGAATTCAAAAAAAGCAAAAAGCTAATAAAATAGAGACCGATCATCAATCTATTTACCAAATTCATATGCTAAATCAAATTTAAAGTTTTCTTATTCAGATATTATTATTCCACAATCGATTTAATCCTAATTGCACGAAATCGCACAGTTGAATCATGTCCCAAAAAAGCAATATGCCCTTTAGAACGTAACAGACCCGGTTGTATTTTTTCAACAGGTATACCTTGTGTAACTTTTTTCAAATTCGTATCCAAAATAACAAAGCCATTTAAAATAATCTTTATATGGGCACCATCAGCTATTACTTCCTGAACATTCCATTCTCCAACTGGTTTGAGATATCCACGCTTAGCCGGAACGTAATTATACAATCCACCGTGATACTGATAGGGTTTCAAATCCTTATATTGAGAGTCTTCATTATCTAAAATTTGTAACTCCATGCCCAAATAACCTTTATCTTTAGGCATAACAACATGACGCAAACCTAACCCATTATTTGCACCTGGAGTCAATTGAAATTCAAAACGTAAAATAAAATTTCCAAATTCTTCTTTCGAATAAAGATTTCCAAATCCAGAAGATTTTTTTACGATACATCCATCCTCCACAAAATATTCTTCTGCATTATTAATCCAATTATTCAACGATTGCCCATCAAAGAGCAATTGAAAACCATCTTTTTCTTCTTCTCTTGAAAGTTGATTTACATTCTTTTGTTGCCCCCATGCACAAAAATTAGAACAAACACTCAATAATATTACAATAATGTTCACTATCTTCATACCACAATAATTTACTTTTTTCTTTTAATTTCTTTAAAGTTCTCCGCATCCCAATAAATAACATCACCACGCACATAGCTTTCATAACTCAACAATGCAGGAGCAGCAGAACGAACACCAAACAGAACATCCGCAACCAGAGGAGTCTTATTTCGAATACCGTTGAAAAAATTGTAAAAATGATCATAATGCCCACCTCTATAATTAGGCTCTGCTGCAAAAACATACTCAGTCTTTGTTTTTTGAACAGGGGTATCTATACCTTGTCCAATTTTCTTCAATGTATTCAACGATTGGATATCCATTGGACGGAAAGTTTTTAAAACGACCTTATCCCACGCGACATCTAAAGTTCCTTCTGATCCCACAATACGAAAATCCATACTTCCCCATTTTTTTGAGACACCATCTATATAATTAGCACCCAATTGAACAGTAAATGCTCCTATACCGTTTCGGTCTGGATAATCAAAATATCCAAGCATTATGTCAGGTGTATCACGACAACCATCTATATAATATCGTATTCCTCCCGTTGTATAAATTTTTTCCGGACCAATAGCATCCATTATAAAATGCAAACTTGCTAAAACATGTACAAACAAATCCCCAGCAATCCCAGTTCCATAATCTTTCCAATTTCTCCAATAAAAAAAGCGTTGAGCATCAAAATCGTGTTTAGGAGCATTCCCTATAAACTGTTTCCACCAAATTGTTTTTTCCGAAGCATCTTCCGGAATCGGATAATACCCCAAAGTTCCTGGACCTCCCGTAAATTGTCCATCCACAAAATTGACTTTTCCAATAATCCCGGCTTGAACCAACTGGCGGGCTTTCCTATTTCCCAAAGATGCCATACCCTGACTTCCTGTTTGAAAATACGAACCGCTAGCACGCTGAGCATCAACCAATTCTCTTCCCTCTTCTATTTTATGGATAACTGGTTTTTCACAATAAACATGTTTTCCTGCTTTCATCGCCGCTATAGCTATTGGCTGATGCCAATGATCTGGAGTTCCAATAAGAACAACATCAACGTCCTTGCGGCGAAGAATATCTTGAAAATCTTTCGTTACAAAAAGATGATCTCCCCATTGTTCTTTTGCCAATTTTAGACGAGCATCATACAAATCACAAACAGCAACCAATTTCACTCCACCTACAGACAATGCTGTATTAGTATCAGCAGTTCCCATTCCTCCTTTTCCAATCAATGCAATACGAATCTCTTTCATATCTGAACCATCTGAAATAGACGAAAACGAATGATCCATTCCCTTTTCAACTCCTAATAAGAATTGAGGGATAGAAGGCAATAAAATTCCTCCCGCCACCAAACTTTTTATAAATCTTCTCCTAACTATCATAATTTTATTCAATCATTATTTTCAAAAGTTACAACATATAACAATAAATCTGCATCCGGATCAATTTTATGCATAGAAACTGACGCAATACGTATTGGAAGAACATATTTACCAAACAGGTTATCTCCACCATCAGAGATCAATCCACTCTTTTTCAACTTTATTTCAACATATTGTTCATCCCATTTTGCTGGAATTTTCCAAAAAGACTGGTTGAACTCGTATGCTGTCTCTGGAAGAAGTTTATAATCTGTTTTATTCTCCTTATTATAAACATCCAATGCTTTTGGATCAACTTCCAAAGTATACGTCATATCCCATTGGTTGTAATAATTTGTTTGCACTTTTGTATAAAAAAGAAACTCATCATCTGAACTTGGTACGAACGAAGTTCCCGGACTCATCAATCCTGAATTTGAAAACTTCAAATAAGGCTCACTCACATTTGGATATAATATAACAGACATTTTTTCCTCATCTGCAATAGCGATTGAATTATCAATAATCTCCATACGACAGGGCAAGACATATTGTTTTTCCGCTTCTGCATTCCATAAAAGGATCGTTTCCGGATTAAAATCTATTTTAAAAGCCTTTCGATAGTCTTCCTTTCCAAAAGAAAGTTCTGCATCTTTTAATACATAACCTCCTTTCGGCATCATTTTATAAGAAGTCCCATTCGTCTTATTATAATCAGATAACACAGTTTCATCAACAACAAGACGTACTTTCGCACCTTGTCCTCCCTTGCCTCCTTTTATTACATACAAATCATAAGTATACGTACCCCAATTAAAGATCGTCGGAGTGTTCAGCCCAGCCTCATTCAAATAAATTTTATCTTCAACCATATATTCATTTAAATAATCTTGATTACAAGAAGACATAACAAGCAACATGAACCAAAGCAAATAACTATATATATTTTTCATAATACATTCTTTTATTAATTACCAACCATAATTTTGAGTCATATTCTTCATCTCATTCAGTTGAGCTTGATTAATTGGGAAAAAATAATGTTTCGGCTGAAAAACACGTGGTGTTGTCCAAACCTGATCTGTACGTTTCCAAGAACCTTCATAGGTTGTAGACATTACATTCCTACACCAATTTGCCCCTGACATTTCCTTTTCAGCAATCATCCAACGTCTTACATCATAATAACGATGTGCCTCAAATGCCAATTCAACCATCCGTTCCTTCTGAATCAGCGTACGCAACAACTCTTGATTTCCTATCACTTCTGGATAAGCCTCTTCTAGCTTGTTCAAACCAGCACGAGCACGAATCAAGTTGACATATTTCAATGCTTCTGATTCATTACGATTGTTTTTCTCATTACAAGCTTCTGCATAATTAAGATAAATTTCTGCAAGACGGTAATAAGGCCAAAAAATCCGTCCCCAATTACCATTTTCAACATCTAATTGAGGATCTGTCATCCTACGCCATAAGTAACCAACTTTAACGCAATCACCTGACCCTAAATAAGAAGAAGTTCCTCCATTAAAAAAGGTAACCAGCTTTATCCCTTTATAAGTATTATAAAAATTAAACCCATTTGCTAAAATCGAAGCATAAAAGCGAGCATCTCTCCCTACACAGCTATTATGAGCCTTGATTGTAGTATATCCACTAGCCTTATTTTCCAAAGGATGTTCAAAATTCTCCGTAAAACCAGAATCTGAATATCCAGATTTTTCATCAATAATAGGACTACCATTTGCGTTATATCCCAAAATAGGATAACGACCAGATTCTGCCATCGGATAGGTATCAACTAATTTTATAGATGGCGCAAAGCCTCCATAACCTTCTTTCACAACTCTTGGAGGTAGACTACGTACATTTAACTGAAATCCATCGGTCTGCCAACACCCCCATATAACCTCATTATTCCATTCTTCAAAGACAACTCCTTGATACGACTTGATAGCTTTCCGGAATGGATCAGATTCCGTTTTATCTTCATACAAAGAGAACATATTCAAATCTATGACATCTTTTGCAACCTTTGCTGCTCTATCCCACTTTGAAGGATCTGGAGATTGCGGAAACAAAAATTCTCCATCCTTATTTTTTAGGCCATAATAAAGAGAGCATCCGTTAAACAACGGACTTGCAGCATATAACAACAAACGAGATTTAGCAGCCATCACGATAGGTTTAGTAATACGTCCTTGCCACATCGGATCGGTTATTGTCATGGGCAAATCAGCCATCGCTTTATCAAATTCATTCTCTATAAATTCCAAATTCACATCCAATGGATGCCGATCCACATCTTCCGCGTGTAGCATTATATCCGGAGTCTTATCTCCCCAAACAAAAACAGGCCCGTATTGACAAACAAGCTCAAAATAAAAATAAGCTCTGAGAAAACGAACTTCCGCTTTCATACGCGTCCGCACCTCCTCTGTCAAATCCAAGCACTGGTCAACATTATCCATAAAAACCGTAGCCTGATTAATTGCCTCATATTTTCCTTTCCAAATATTGAAAGCTCCAGTAGTCACTCCCCAAGTTCCATCATTAAAAACCAAATGACTAACACCTGAATACCAAGAAAATAGAGCCTCATCACTACGAGGCACAGCACTACCTGCATCTGACAGCCAATCATATGTATTCGGTAAATAATCGTATATATGAGCTAAATACCTTTCCGTTGTTTCTCGTTTACTAAATGCCTCTTCCTGTGTCATTTGGTTATCCAAAACAACATCCAAATAATCACATGAAGTTATAAACCCAACAAAAAAATAAAATAGCCATATTTTATATATCGTCTTTTTCATGATTTATCCATTTAAAAATTAAGATTCATACCCAATGTCACATTTCTCATCTGAGGATAAGTATTTCCATAGTTTGTATCCAATTCGGGATCCCACAGTTTAAATCCACTAAATGTCAACAAATTAACACCTTGCACATAAAAACGAAGTGTAGAAAGTCCCATTTTTTTTACTAAATTTTTTGGCAAAGAATAACCGATCTCCGCATTTTTCAAACGCAAAAAACTCATATCACGTAACCAAAATGTAGAAGAACGGGAGTTATTTGCATTAGAGGTCATTGACATACGAGGATATTTCGAATTTGGATCACGCGAAAATTCACTCCATCTATTTTCTGCCACATCCTCAAAAATTTGCCCGTAATACAAAATTGAACCACTTTGTCCATACAAATTGCTACCACTTATAACACGAGAAACGTGATCCACACCTTGGAAAAAGACAGAAACATCAAAGTTTCTCCAACGAGTACTCACTCCAAATCCGTAATTAATTTCCGGAATAGTAGTATACCCTATAGCAACCTCATCATTATCATCAATAATTCCATCGCTATTAATATCCCTATATTTAATGTCACCTACACGTGTTTCACCAAAAGTTTGTTGAGGACTATTCGCTAAATCCTCCTCAGATTCAAATAATCCCATAGCTATCAAGCCTCTAAGTTGTCCTTGTGGGAAACCAGCATTACTACGATAAGTCCACATAGGTGTCGGAGCATCGTCATACAAACGTTTATTACGATTAAATATAAAATTACCTCGTGCAGAAATATACCAATCTTGATCAATTTGAGTCTCATATTCCAAAGACATATCAAATCCTTGATTCTTCATACGCCCCAAATTAACATATTGGGTCACATTTACACCAACAACAGAAGGAACACTCTGCTGTTGGATATAAATACCCTCTCTCTTTTCATAGAAATAATCTACATTCAATCTTAATTGATTAAATAAACCCAGTTCCAAACCTACATCTGCCTTTTTTGCGGTTTCCCAAGAAACCGCATCATTACCGGGATGCCCGGTAGCAATACCTGCAATCCATTGAATATTATCACGGCCAAAATTATAACCTCCGATATTCGTATTCATTTCTGAATTAAAGGCGAAACGACGATTTCCTCCGATCTTGTCATTTCCAATTTCTCCATACGACCCTTTAAACTTCAAATGATTGATCACGTTCGAAATTGGTTGCCAAAAATCCTCATTACTAATCATATATCCCAATGCACCAGAAGGGAAAAAACCAAACCGTTTATTGGGTGCAAAATTTTCAGAACCATTATAGCCGAAATTAAATTCTGCAAAATATTTATCCATAAAAGAATAGGTAGCTCTTCCTGCAATACCAATATTCTTTTGAGGGAAAGATTTGATATAATCAGAACCAGGGAAATTATCCTTATACTCTCGCATAGTAAACAAAGCTAAACCGCTAACACGGTGTTTCTCCGCAAACAAATTTTCATATGTAAACGATGATTCCAAATTCATCGAATGGCTACCTCTGTTAGAAACAGCCAATTTCATATAGTCATTACCGTCCCTGTTTTTATTGAAGATCAAATTACCATTCTCATCACGTCCTGTAGCGATATAAGTCGAGGGGGACATTCGTTTATCTTCTGTCGACTCATTACGAGCATCCCAAGAAAATTTAACATTGAACTTTAATCCGGGAGTAACAATCTCCGAAAAATCCTGCGTCAAACTAATCAAAGATTGTGCATTATTATAAAAATCTTGTGAAAAACCTGTATAATTCATATCCAAATAAGGATTGGCACCAACATCTGGCCTCGCCAATGTTCCATCTGAATAGATCGGTACAACAGCCGTAGGCGGTACCGAAAGAGCATTATTATACATTGTTGCCATATCTACTCCTAAACGCCGTTTGATTTCATATTGGTTAGACATCGAAATACCTAACTCCGTCGAACTTGTAATATCTATATCCACATTCGCACGGAAATTGAATTTTTGATATTTTACCTGTGGGTCAAAACGAAGATTATCTGCAGGATTAAAAACACCTCCCTCATTGTAATAAGAACCACCAACATAATAACGTACCCTTTTCCCTCCACCTGTTACATTGACATTTGCACGAAGATTAGTCGATGAATTTTTAAAAATCATATCCATCCAATCCACAACAGGATAGAAATCCGGATCGTATCCTGACAAATATTTTTCTTGAGTCATAGGCTGATAAGTAAGTTGTCCACCACTCGACAAAGTTATATCATTATAATATCCCATCCACTGAGCTGCATCTGCCAATTTAGGTATACGAATTGGCTGAGAAACACCATATTCCACACGGGCATTAACAGTTGGAGGTGCTTCTTTTCCCCTTTTTGTAGTAATCAAAACGATTCCGTTTGCCCCACGAACTCCATACAATGCTGTAGCTGTTGCATCTTTCAATATTGAAAACGATGCGATATCCTCTGGATCTACCAAATCCATGGATCGTTCGATACCATCCACCAATACTAAGGGGGTCGTATTGGCACCAAAAGAACTTACCCCTCTAATCCAAAAATCAGCTCCAGCACCAGGTTCCCCAGAACGCTGAACCGCAACAATTCCAGCCAATTGTCCAGCAAGACTAGTGCTGATCTTTGCTACAGGTACTTTAAGTTCTTCTGCTGTAACCGTTGAAATCGAGCCAATCACACTAGATTTTTTTTGCTTTCCAAAAGCAACAACCGTTACTTCTTCCAACTCGTCTGCCTGTTGAAGCATCTTCACTACAAGTTGTGTCTGATTTCCTACTTTTATTTCTTGATCTTGCATTCCTAAAAAAGAAAATACAAGAATTTCACTCGGCAACACCTCTATATCAAAAGAACCGTCCAAATCAGTCGTAACCCCACGCGTACTACCTTTTACAACAATAGCAGCTCCTGGTAGTGGTTCTCCATTATCATCCAAGACTTTTCCAGTCAAGTTTTTTTTCTCTTGAGAAACAATTAAGCTCTTGTTGTTTTTAACTAATGTACTATTCCTCCTAATAATAATCTGACGATTTTTTATTAAGTATTCGACATCTGTCCCCCTAAACAATTTATCCAAAATCGGAATTAGCGTTTCGTTATTAACATCCAGCTTAACCTTCCTATCCAAATTTATATTTTCCTCATGATAAAGAAAAACATATTCACTATTTTTCTCTATATAAGAAATAACATTTCTCACACTATTGTGCATATGTATAGTTAATCTCACCGTCTCTACATAATCAAAACCAGTCTCTGCCCGTAATGGTATCGTCTCAAAAATCACTAAACAAAATATTAAACACATGATTTTAATTACAATGCATGTGCTAAAATCGATTTTTTCACTTTTTTTCATACATCGTTTTTTTTATAACAACAATTATAGATTTAACACAAAGTTCCAAATCAAGTTCTATCTTACTATAGAAACTTAGCCTCTAATCAATACATCTCATTTCATAGGCATCCTACTTTAAAATTAAAATATTGTTTTTATCATCTATTTCATATCTCAAAAAAACAGACTGGCAAACCATTTCTATCACATCTTTAACATCGTCTTGCAAATCTAATTTACCAGACACTAATAAATTTTCAATACTCCCATCATAGATAATATTACATCCATAATAACGGGCAAGTCGATCAAAAACCTCTCCTACTTTATTGTTCTTTAAAAGCATTAGATTTTGTACCCAACAAATATATCCGAAAATATCTATATCTTTTTCAATCGTTTTTTCCCCATTCTCTATTTTTAATAATTGATTAGGAGAAAGAATCATCTTCTCTTCCTGTATAGTTTCTACTTCCACCTGTCCCTTCACCAAAGCTACTGCTGCAGAAAGATCTCCTTTATAGGCACATACATTAAACTGTGTACCTAATACCTTTATCTCAAAAAATTCAGTTTTAACGATAAAAGGCCATGAAGATGCTTTTTTCACATCTAAGTAAACTTCTCCATCAACTAATATTTCCCTTTTATCTTGACTAAAAACAGCTGGATAAACAACTGTTGTTCCAGCATTCACATACATTATCGTACTATCTGAAAAAATAATATTGACTCTTTTTCCCTTCGGAACAACGACTCGCACCAAATCATCCTTTCCTACTTTTTTCTCTATTCTATTTCTTTTACATTTATATGCAAATTGTTCTATATTAGCCTTTCCACTTGTATCATATTCAATAAAAACATCATCTTTATTTATACTCACCTCATCTTCATCAGTAATCAATAAAATATCTTTACATTCTCGATATTCATTTTCCTTTAATAAATTAAAAGACAATATTTTTTCACGTTCTTCTAAAATACAATAACCTCCAATAAATACACAAAGAAGAGCGATAGAAGCTGCTATTGAATATATATACTTCAATTGTGACCAGCATAAATAATATTTATTTATCGACTTTTCTTCAATACTTTTTTGTATCTTCTTGTACACCTTTAATACATTCCGTTCTTTTATTCGCTCTTGTGTACGTATCATATGATAAATACGAGCCAACTGTAACATTATATTCTCATGCTTCGAATCTTTTTTCAACCAAGACTCAACCTTTCCTCTCTCCTCTTCAGAAGCGGTATTTCGGATGTATTTCAATAAAAGAGAACCATCCGGTTCATATATATGTGTATTTTCTGTTCTCATTCTATTTATAAGACAAATAGAAGAGATAAATACCCTAAACAGCATCTCTATATTCTTACTTTATTTTTTCTTCTATTTACAATAGATTATCTTTTCTGCCTCAAACGACTCGACTTTATGTAAAAAATCTCCATCTCTTTTGTAAAAAATCCTAAGCAAATTCAATACAAAAAGTTCCGTTATATAACTTTTTCTTGTATTTTTGTCTTTCGATAGATTGAATACAATATAATGTAGAAGCGTTTAGATATTATCTTAGGATCCGAAATCTGGAAAATTTCAATATCCACCAAGTAATAACTAAATGCCTACGTCCTTATAGATGTGGGATATTTAGACATATTTAGGGGATAAGGCATACCAGAGCCTCGGGTTCCTAATAAGTCAAAACATTTCTCACGCTATTTTTTATTACAAAGCTTAAGGAATATGGATGAAAATAACCTAATAATACTATTACAACAAGGAGACCGGAATGCTTACAAGCAGCTGTTTATCAAGTATTACTCCCCCCTTTGCGAATATGCGTCACAATATATTTCTGATGATGATTCTGAAGAGCTTGTGCAGGAGTTAATGCTTTTTCTTTGGGAGACACGGGAAAATCTTGTAATTGAGACGTCTTTGAAATCCTATCTGTTTATCTCCACCAAGCATCGTTGCCTCAATGCGATCAGGAAAAACCAGTACCACGAACGTATCCATAACCAGATATATGAGAAAATAAAAGACCAGTTTGAAGACCCGGACTACTATTTCGTGAATGAACTGACAGAAAACATACAGAAAGCGATCGAGAACCTACCCGAAACCTATCGGGAAACATTTGCCATGAGCCGATTCGGGGAAAAGACGAATGTGCAGATTGCCGAAAAACTCGGAATATCGGTAAAAACCGTCGAGTACAGGATATCGCAGGCACTTAAGATACTCCGCCTTAAACTGAAAGATTATCTGCCGCTTCTGATAAATATTCTGGGATAAAGGCGCATTTCCAAATTCGTTAATAAATCAAAATCGCACCAAACCTTATTAAACTTCCCGAAAACTTCCGCGTCTATCTTTTCGTACTTAATATCAGATAAGATAAAACAAAAGTTATGAAATCGGGAAGGTATTTTTTTATTCTGTTTTTAATTCTGTTGACTATGCCTGCATATGCACAAAAAGGTGTAGACATCACCGGAACGGTGATTGAGGAGGGGACCAATGAACCGATCGAACAAGCAACGGTCCGTTTGCTAAGCGTCAAAGACAGCTCCATGATCGGAGGAGTCGCCACATCGCGCAACGGAGGTTTCGTACTCAAGAACATTAAGAACGGCAGCTACTTGCTGCACGTGTCGTTTGTCGGATTCGATCCGCTCTACCAACCCCTGCGCATCACAGGGAAAACCAATCCTGTCAAATTAGGCAAACTCGCACTTGCCGACGGATCGATCCTATTGGGCGAAGCTGTCGTGGTCGGGAAAGCGCCGGAAGTAACCGTGCGCAACGATACGATGGAGTACAATGCCGATTCCTATAAAACCACGGAAGGTTCCATGCTTGAAGATTTGTTGAAAAAGATGCCCGGTGTGGAAGTGAGCAGCGAAGGGAAGATCACGGTCAACGGGAAAGAGATCAAAAAGGTGCTGATCGACGGAAAAGAGTTCTTCTCCGACGACCCGAAAGTGGCCTCCAAGAACCTGCCGTCGAAAATGATCGACAAAGTACAGGTGTTGGACAAGCTGAGCGATATGGCCAAGATGACCGGCTTCGATGACGGAGAAGAAGAAACCGTCATCAACCTGACCGTCAAGCCCGGCATGAAGCAGGGCTGGTTCGGGAACGCTTTTGCCGGCTACGGCAGCGAAGACCGGTACGAAGGGAACTTCATGGTGAACCGCTTCATCAACAACGACCAGCTGACCTTGATGGGAGGCATCAACAACACGAACAATATGGGGTTCTCGGACCTTGCCTCCAGCATGTTCTCAGGGATGGGCGGACCGCGCGGACGCCGGGGAGGAGGGGCCGGCAACGGGATCACGACATCCGGCAACATCGGCCTGAACTTCAGCAAGGAATTTAATCCGAAGCTGACGGTCGGGGGCAACCTCCGTTATTCTCATTCCGACAACGAAGCGATCAGCAAGAGCAACAGGCAGAATATCCTACCGGGCGACAGCACCTCTTTTTACAACGAAAACAACAGCAGCAACACGCGCAGCGACAATGTGGCAGCCGACCTTCGCATGGAATGGAAACCGGACTCGCTCACCCAGATCATCTTCCGTCCGAGTTTCAGTTATAGCGACAGCCATAGCCGCGAAGGAAGCACCTTCAACACACTGAGCGGAAACCGCGACACGGTCAACATCGGCGAATCCGACTATCTTTCCGATGGAAGCGGATACAACCTCAATGCCCGCCTGGAATTCAGCCGGAAGCTGAACAGCGAAGGACGTGTTTTCAGCGGATCTTTGTCGGGAGGACTAAGCGATTCCTATAACAAAGGACTGAACTATTCGAACACCGAATACCTGATGATGGCGGACGGGATGGACAACGAACTGGTGGACCAGCGTTTCCGTTACGACAACAAAGGGTTCAACTACCGGGCTTATCTGTCCTGGGTAGAACCGATCGGCCACAACAACTTCATCCAGGCCACCTACAGCATCCGGCAAAACAAACAGGAATCTCTGAAAAACTCTTACACCCGTGAAGAAGGAAACGAAGAGTATAATGTGCTGGACACGGCTTACAGCAAGAGCTACCGCAACAACTTCATCAACCAGCAGGTCAGCCTCGCCTTCAAAGCTGTCCGGGCAAAATATGATTACACGGTCGGTTTGACGGTAGACCCATCCCATAGCACGAGCGAGAACTTCGTGGGCGACACGGTTCTCTCCAAGCTGTCGCGCAACGTGGTGAACCTTTCACCGATGGTCCGCTTCAACTATAAATTCGACAAGCGGACAAACCTCCGCATCAACTATCGCGGACGTACCAGCCAGCCCAGCATGACGCAACTGCAACCCGTAGCCGACATCTCCGACCCGCTAAATACGACAATGGGTAATCCGGATTTGAAGCCGACTTATACGAACGACCTGTTCGTCCGTTTCCAGAAATTCGTGCCGGACAAACAAACAGCTTTGATGGTGATGTTGAATTTCAACTATATAATCAACGACATCGTCAACAAGTCCGCCTATATCGGCAATACCGGTAAGAAGATGACGACCTACGACAACGTAAACGGGAACTACAACGGGAACATCCGCGTCCTGTTCAACACACCGTTCAAAAACCGGAAGTTCTCGATCAATTCCATGACAATGGCCTCTTATGCCAACAAAAACGGTTTTATCAATGAGGAGAAGAATACGAACAAGAACCTGATTCTGATGGAACGCGCCGGAATCGATTTCCGTTCCGACTACCTGGACCTCGGACTCAACGGTAACATCCGTTACAACGGGACACAGAACTCACTCCAGGGACAGAGCGAACTGAACGCTTTCAACTACGGCGTGGGCGGAACGACAACGATCTATCTCCCTCTCGACTTCAAGGTGGAAAGCGACATCAATTGGTCGACCAATTCCGGCTATTCAGACGGGTTCAAACAAAACGAAGTACTATGGAACGCCTCTGCATCCAAATCTTTCCTGAAAGGAAACCAGGCGACACTCCGTTTCAAGATATACGATATCCTGAAACAACGCAGCAACATCTCCCGCAGCGTGACCGCCAGCTATACACAGGATTCCGAATACAACACATTGGGTAGCTACTTCATGGTACACTTCATCTACCGCTTCAGTATCTTTAAAGGAGGAGCCAGCATGAACGACGTGCAGGGACCGGGCGGAAGAGGGCCGAGACATGGCGGTCCGATGGGTCCGCCTCCGGGGGGAAGATTCTGATGATTTATCCGTTACTTTTGGCTTGATCCAAAAGTAACCAAAAGATCAAGGCTTAACCGTCCGGTCTACTCCGGGGAAAGGCTACGCTGTCGCCTGCGAAACTCGCTTCGCTCAGACAGCGCAGGCTCCTGCCGCTCCGCCTTTCCCCTCCGCTTGACGACCGTCCGCTTAGGCCTTTCTTAGAAAGCTTTGCTTTCTCTTGGGATGGCCGATACCGCCTGCCATATAGGTATCGGCCATCCCCAAAGAGCCGTCAGGCTCTACTTCCGGCCTAAGCTAGCGAGCGTTAAGCGAAGAGACCGGAGTGAGCGCCCGAAGCGTCTGCTGTCTGAGCGAAGCGAGTTTCAGACGCGACAGCGAACGAAGGAAACGGAGTAGCGAGGCAGGTTCGGCCTTGAACTTTTGGTTACTTTTCTTTCAAGAGAAAAGTGACAGATAGAACCTTTTGATCAACGAAGGCTCCAATATAGCCGGGTAAATCAAACCGTAAAGCGCTCCGTAGAAGTGGGCGTTATGATTGACATTATCCCCCGCCTTTCTTGCCATATACTGGCAATAGGCCAGGTAGATCACACCAAAGACAATCCCAGGAACCGGCAGTACGGCAAAAAACAAAATCTTGCCCCACGGGTCCAGGAAGATGGAAGTGAACAAGACAGCCGATACAGCTCCCGAAGCGCCTATCGAAACATAGTAAGGATCATTACGCCGGCGGATCAGATCATACAGTGAAGCAGCAACCATCCCGCCAAAATATAATCCCAGATAGCCACCTGTACCGAGTCCCAAATAACCGAAAGCACTTTCCATATATGTCCCGAATGACCAGAAAGTAAACATATTCACAAGTAAGTGTGTCATGTCGGCATGCACGAAACCATGCGTAATCAATCGATACCATTCCCGGTTATGAACGGTACAATACGGTATGAAGGCCAACTTCCGAAACAACTCATGGTTGCCGAAACAAATATAGGACACGACAACCGTGACCCCGATAATAACATAAGTAATCATAATCTATTCTATATTAATGACGTCAAATGTAGTAAAGATTGAACAATGTTTCCCCTATATGGTTTACAAAAACAAAGCTTCCGCATTTGCTATTTCCGTTTTAGCTTCCTATCTTTACAAATTACAACATATTGACAGATATAAAAAACATCCGAAATGCTGGCACTCATACACATACAATGGATAGTGGGTATAATATTCATCATATTATACTGCGTCACCATCCTTGGGCTAGTGTTGGTTATCATCACGGAGAACCGGAATCCGTTGAAAACGATTCCCTGGGTGATCGTGTTACTACTCGCCCCCGGTATCGGGCTCCTGTTCTATTTCTTCTTCGGGCAGGATAACCGGAAGCAACGGATTATCTCCCGACGCACCTATAAGCGTATCATGAAACGGCCGCAGGAAGGGAAACTCCCACAAGATGCCTGTTCCGTTCCGGCTCCCTACCAGCCATTGGTCACACTGTTGACAAACAGCAACCAATCGTCCCTGCTCTACGGAAGCGACATCACGATCTATACGAACGGGACAGACAAGTTTCACGACCTTTTGCAAGAGATTGCCAAAGCAACCCATCATATTCACATCCAATATTACATCTTCTGCGACGACGAGGTCGGAAACAAGGTCAAAAAACTGCTGATCGAGAAAGCCAAAGAAGGAGTAGAAGTCCGTGTCCTTTACGACGATGTGGGCTGCTGGAACGTGAAAGACAAGTTCTTCAAGGAAATGTCGGATGCCGGCATCGAAGTCCATGCTTTCCTGAAAGTGGCGTTTCCAGTCTTCACCAGCAAAGTAAACTACCGGAACCACCGGAAGATCGTGGTCATAGACGGCAAAGTCGGTTTTATGGGTGGCATGAACATTGCAGACCGCTACACGAAAGGGACCAGCTGGGGGACATGGAGAGACACGCACTTCAAGATCATCGGAAAGGGAGTACACGGCTTACAGGCCGCATTCCTTATCGATTGGTATGTGGTCAGCAAGAAACTCCTGAACGAAAAGATCTATTATCCGCCACTTCCGGTCTATTCGGATGATAACATCATGCAGATCTGTACCAGCGGCCCCGTCGGACAATGGCGTACACTCTTGCAAGCAGCCATCTTCACAGTTGCCAACGCCAAGAAATATGTATTTATCCAGACTCCTTACTTCCTTCCGACCGAAGGATTGAACCAAGCTTTGCAGATAGCGGCTTTAGGAGGCGTCGACGTGCGGTTGATGCTTCCCAAGCGTTCGGACACACGCACGGCAAACATGGCCACCCACTCTTTTATCGATGAAATGGTAAAGGCGGGCGTCAAGGTCTATTTCTATAAACCGGGATTCCTTCACTCGAAACTGATGGTGGCAGACGACGAACTGACCTGCATCGGTTCCGCCAATATGGACTTCCGCAGCTTCGAGCATAATTTCGAGATCAACGCATTTGTCTACCAGCCCTCGTTTGCCCAACAGATGAGGAAAGTATTCCTGCACGACATGCATAGTTGCGAAAGACTGGTGCCGTCACGCTGGCTGAAACGCCCGCTCAAACAACGTATAGCCGAATCGTTTATGCGTCTGTTTTCTCCTCTTCTTTAATAAAGATGGAAAAGTTCACCGAACCGTAGACGCGGTGCTGGTAGAAATAGGGCAACCCGGAGAAATCATTTGTCTTCGGATGTTCCATCACGAAGATGCCTCCGTCCCGCAGCAGATCGCGTTTGAAGACAAGTTCCGGCACTTCGGGCAATTCTTTCAAGGCATAAGGGGGATCGGCAAAGATGAAATCAAAACCTTGGGCCGGAGCCGAATGGAGATAACGAAAGACATCGCCGCGAATCAGTGTCAGCGAATCCGTTTTCAACTCTTTGGCGACTTTGGCGATAAAGGAGGCATGTGCATTATTCTTTTCGACAGCCGTCACGCTCCGGCATTCGCGCGAAAGCAGTTCGAAAGAAATGCTTCCCGTCCCTGCAAACAGATCGAGCGCATCCACCCCCTCAAAATCGATATGGTTGGAGATCACATTGAAGATATTTTCCTTCGCAAAGTCCGTCGTCGGACGGGCGCTGAAGGTAGACGGGACATCAAAACGTCGCCGTCCGTATATTCCACTTATAATTCGCATAATGATAGAGCTATAAGATCCAACGGAGCCTGCAACACCTCCGACCCCATCAAATAGGCTTCGGAAGGGATCTCCAGCGGATCGATATATTGTAAATAATTCCGCAACGTATTCGTTATATCATTTCGCAAGGGCACATCGCCGAAAAGACGCAACTGGTCTTTCTGTTGATCCATTCCGACCTGTTTCCATACATATAATATATAATACAAAATATCGTCCGTATGTTCATACTCGAACGAGTTCACAAAAAGCAGGTTTCCCTGCGCATAGCACGCCACATCCATCCTCCGCCGATGCAACACGACATATAGCTGGCGGGGCAAGCGCGCACGGCTCTGCTTCTTCCACAGCGAAAGCAACGGACCGACATGATGGACAAAACGAGGATTGACAAGCGAACGGGAACAGAACTCATACACATCCTCATCCACTCCGAATACCAGTTCCGCCGGTTCGTCTTTCAGTTCATTGCTCAGGCAACGCCCTTCGGGAGAAGAGAATGTGAACGCCAGCAGTTCCGCCTTCTGCTTTTCCTGAAAAACAGCAGCCGGCACAAGCGTATACTGGGAAGTGACACACACCACATTGACCTGCTTGTAGAACCAGGTCAGGAAATCATTTTCGAAGAAACATTCTTTCAGAGAAGAGATATAAGGCCTTGTCCGGTCGAATTCGACGTCTCTATAAAAGAAACTCTCGCTCACCGAAGGACTGTATGCGGAAAAAGAAAGTCCACCCGACCGAAGCCGGATGGACATTATGTAATTTTCCGAATGATCAGCTGTTAACTTATCAGACAAGTTTATAGCCATAGGCTGTATTAATCTTCCCAGTTACCTGCGTTGTTATTGATTTCTTCGACAGAACCTACACGCAGACCGGCATATTTACCCATCTTGCTGGCTTTATCTTTCAGGTTATACACTTCTTGCTTGTTCAAGTCACCCAGATAGTCATCATACAGAACACCGCACTGGAATACTTTTACCGTATAACCCGAACCTGAAGTCAAAGTAGCCGTATCCATCGTAAACTGTACGTTCGCACCCGGCACGTTACGCAAATCGTCTACATTATAACCTTTGCCGAACAATGTATCAACAGCTGTCACCCAAACAGTATCACGTCTGATCAAGCCTTTCTTAACGGCTTCTTTCTCAGTCATACCCTTTTCGAGCTGTTCGTCAGTCAATACACCTTCCTTGATAAGGAACGGCAATTTTTCATCTTTTAAAAACTTACTCAGTTCATCAAAATTGGCTGCATGCACCTTGTGGATGTTCTTGTACTCAATCTGTGCTTTACGGATATCGATCAAACGAGCTTTGATCAAATTTTCACGACGATCCCTCTCATCCTTAAATTCGATCGGACCCATAATACTTCTGTAACACATGTACGCAAGCAGTACTACTGCCACAGCCAATAAAATCTTTAATGTAACTTTCATGGTTTATATGTTTTTTGAATTTATTTCGTTCGGCAAATTTAAAAAAGAATATTTAATACACTACCTTTATCGCGAAAATTATTACAATCAAAATGATAAATAGTTATTTAAGCCGCCAAATTACACAAAATTTTCCATATGATCCGACCGAAGACCAGGTTTTGGCATTAAATCTCCTATCCAATTTCCTGCTTTCGGAAGAATCGGATTCGCTTTTACTGCTGAAGGGATATGCAGGAACCGGTAAAACATCTTTGGTCGGAGCCTTGGTCAAGACGATGACAGAGCTAAAACAAAAAAGCATCTTGCTCGCCCCTACCGGACGGGCGGCAAAGGTATTTTCCGGCTATGCCGGACAGAAAGCATTTACGATACACAAGAAGATATATCGCCAGAAAGCCTTTTCCAACGAACCGACAGGTTTTCATCCGGCTGATAACTTGCATAAAGACACGCTATTTATCGTAGACGAAGCGTCCATGATAGCCAATGAAGGACTGGACTCGTTTGTTTTCGGAACCGGACGCCTGCTGGACGACCTGGTCCAATATGTCTATTCCGGAGAAAACTGCCGCCTGATCCTGATGGGCGATGTGGCACAGTTACCTCCCGTCATGCAAACCGAAAGCCCGGCTCTCAATCCGGAAACATTGCGGGGATATAATTTAAAGGTACAGGAAATCACCCTCACCCAGGTTGTCCGCCAAAGCGAAAACTCCGGGATCTTGTTCAATGCTACCCGCCTTCGGGACGCCTTACGAAACGGGACGGTCGAGATTTTCCCCAAACTAAGGCTGAAAGGCTTCACCGATTTCAGAAAGGTAAACGGAGACGAACTCATCGAAGAAATCTCCTCGGCCTACAGTCGGGACGGGATCGAAGAGACCATGATTATTTCACGCTCCAACAAGCGGGCTACCCTATATAATAATGGTATCCGCAACCGCATCCTATACCGTGAAGAAGAACTTTCGTCCGGCGACCGGCTGATGATTGCCAAGAATAACTACTTCTGGACTGCCGGCAATAAGGAGATGGACTTCATAGCTAATGGCGAAATCATACAGGTGTTACGTGTACGAAAGACTTACGAGCTCTACGGTTTCCGTTTTGCCGACGTATCGGTCCGTTTCCAGGACTACGATCTCGAAACGGATGTCAAAATTCTCCTCGACACCTTACAGACAGCAGCTCCCGCACTGCCGAAAGATCTTAATGACAAGCTTTTCTATACCATTCTCGAAGATTACGACGATGTCCCGACAAAGGCAGGAAAGATGAAAAAAATGAAAGCAGATCCTCATTACAACGTCTTGCAAGTCAAATATGCCTATGCCGTCACCTGCCACAAGGCACAGGGCGGCCAATGGATGAACGTCTTTCTGGATATCGGCTATATCACGGAAGAAATGCTTGGAGAAGACTTCTACCGTTGGCTTTACACCGCCTTTACACGTGCGACCCACCGGCTCTATCTGGTGAATCTGCCGGAGGAATTCGAAGAATATGCCTCGTCCTGATTTAGGTTGGCCATGCCTCTCCGGTTTCGCATCCATATATTTAAGTAAAAGACAAAGAAGCAACAATATCAATTAATAAACAAATACACAGCTATTAACAGCAATTACTACCACTCCTTTGCTTTTCGCCCTTAGTCGAAAAGGTTTTTGACCAGTGTCGAAAGGGCTTTTGACCAAGGGCGAAAAGGTTTTCGACTAAGGGCAAAAGGTCTATGAGCAGGCGGTATGACAACAGTAGCATGGCGATTGTCACTTAAATAGAGCCTTTCGGGGACGACTTGATCTCTGATAATGGAGCATTTCGGAGCGGTTGTCCTAACTTCACAATAAAAGGAATAACAATATTTCATACAATAAATACGTTACATATATAAGAAATACCTATTTTTGTTGCAATATAAACGAAAACTTGCTTGTAAGTTTTCATGAATGGAAAAAGGAATGGCGAATAAAGAAAAAATAGATTACCTGCTTCTGGATATCCGGGAGCTTGAAACATTGGTTGCCGGCATGCGGGATGCAGAAGTGTATCCGGTGTCTTTTTTCGGCCAGACTTTCGACCTCACCCATAAGATTCTGAAGGACCTACATGCTTTGGAAACGGCCCAGATCGAAATGCTGCGTAAACAGATGGAAGAGCATCAGGCTCTGATCCAGTCTATTCCCCCATCGGTTGCCACTCCGGTACAAACAGTACAGGAAGCTTCGATTACAGCCCCGGCTCCGATTCCGGCCGAACCGGAGCCAGTCATCCAAGAGCAGGAAATCAGACAGGAGCTTCCTGCAGAACAAGGATTATCGGCCGGACCGGAGCCAATCCCCGTTGAAGAGCCGGAGACTCCGGCAGTGGAAACATCCGGCAAAGTGATCCCCGCAGAGCGTCCCGGATTATTCCTCAACGACCTGTTGGAAAAGAAAAATTTTTCGGATTTCCGAAAGGCATTCAGCCTGAACGATCGTTTCCGTTTCCGCCGCGAGCTGTTCGGAGGTGATGAGGCACGGATGAACAAAGTAATCAATGACCTGAACGATCTTCATTCGTATGAAGACTCGGTCACATATTTGAATAACGAATTAAAGTGGAATATAGAGGATGAAGCGGTAGCAGACTTTATCAAGCTGCTTGAAAAACGCTTCCTCTAAGCAATGTGACAATGGACAATTGACAATGTATTTGTCTTTGTCTTTTTAATTGTCAATCGTCAATTATCAATTAAAAAGTGCTATGGCAAAATTAACAGTAGTACCCACTCCCGTCGGAAATCTGGAAGATATGACGTTCCGGGCAATCCGCGTGCTGAAAGAGGCCGATCTCATTCTGGCGGAAGACACGCGTACTACAGGTATCCTGCTCAAACATTTCGAAATACAAAACAGGATGCAGTCGCACCATAAGTTCAACGAGCATAAAACGGTCGAACAAGTGGCAGCCCGTATCAAGGCGGGCGAGAATATAGCATTGGTATCGGATGCCGGTACTCCCGCGATATCCGATCCGGGATTCATGTTAGTGCGTGAATGTGTACGTCAGGGTGTAGAAGTGGAATGCCTGCCGGGAGCCACGGCTTTCGTCCCGGCATTAGTTGCTTCGGGGCTGCCCAACGAGAAATTTTGCTTCGAAGGCTTTCTTCCCCAGAAGAAGGGAAGACAGACGCGCTTGAAAGAGCTCTCGACGGAATATCGCACCATCATCTTCTATGAGTCACCTTTCCGGCTGGTCAAGACATTGACACAACTAGCCGAGTTTTTCGGGAATGACCGCCCTGTTTCCGTATCACGTGAAATATCGAAGATACACGAAGAAACCGTACGCGGCACGCTCGAAGAAGTTATCGCTCACTTCACCGTGAACGAACCGAAAGGTGAAATTGTTATAGTATTAGCAGGCTTAAAAGATAAAAAGGACAAAGAGACAGGAACAGAAGTTTAACGTAACAACAGAAAGAACATGAAGAAAGTATTAATTGCAACAACGATTTGCACAGCCATGCTGGCCTCCTGCGGACAGAATTCAGCAGAATATAAGAAGCTGAAAGCAGAAAACGACTCTCTGAGAATCGAAAACACCAAAAGCAATGCCGAGATGGATGAAATCCTCGGAACCCTCAATGACGTAGAGGCTGACATCCAGTCTATTCGTGATGCAGAAAATTATCTCAACATACAGCAACAAAAGGGAGATCTGAATAAGAGTAATCGCGAACAGATCAAAGAAAACATGCAGTTGATCAGCGAAACACTGAAAAAGAACAAACAGCAGATCAGCGAACTGGAAGAGAAACTGAAAAAGAGCGGAATCCAATCCTCGGCTTTGAGGAAAACAATCAGCCGCCTTTCTTCCGAACTTGACCAGAAAGCCAATATGATTGTCACGCTACAGGAAGATCTGGCAAAGAAGAATGTTCGTATCCAGGAATTGGACGAAATGGTTGCTTCTTTGAACGAAGACGTGGAAGACTTGTCCACTACAACTGCGGCCCAGTCCGAGAAGTTGCAGGAACAGGACAAACAACTTCATACTGCTTATTATTGCTTCGGCACGGCGAAAGAACTGAAAGACCAAAAAATCCTTTCCGGTGGCGGCTTGTTTGCCAAATCCAAAGTATTGCAGAGCGGCTTCAATAAAGATTATTTCATTTCTATCGATATCCGCGAAGTGAAGGAAATCCCGCTGTTCGCAGGCAAGGCAAAGCTGAAATCCAATCACCCGGAAGGTTCTTACGAATTTGTGAAGGACGAGGACGGCAATATGACATTGAAGATCACGGACGAAAAAGCGTTCTGGAGCCTTGGCAAGTATTTGGTGATTGAAGTAGGATGATGAAATACAAAAGTCTTTTTATTGATTTGGACGATACCCTTTGGGACACGTACCATAATAATAAGGAATGCCTCGAAGAAGTATATACCGCTCACCACTTTGACCGGTATTATGCCTCCTTCGAGGCTTTTTTCGAGATCTACTGGCCACACAACAACCTGCTATGGGAACAGTACCGCAACAATGAAATAGACCGCCAGACATTGATCATCGAACGTTTTCGCTATATGCTCCGCCCGTTAGGGATAGAAGACACAAAATCGGTACTGGCGATCAACAACGATTTCCTGCAACGAACAACCCGCAAGACACGCCTAGTACCGGGTGCAATCGAGCTATTGGAATACCTGCGTCCCTCCTATCGCATGTATATCCTGTCCAATGGTTTCCGGGAAGTCCAATTCAAAAAGCTCTGCAATTCCGGTCTGGCTCCCTATTTCAAAAGGATGATCCTATCTGAAGATGCCTGCATCCAGAAACCTCATAAGGAGATTTTCGATTTCGCCCTTAAAAACACCAACTCCCGCCGAAGCGAAAGCCTGATGATCGGCGACAGTTGGGAAGCCGACATTATCGGTGCCCACAATTCCAAAATCGACCAGCTATGGCTGAATCCGAAAGGGCTGCCGGCAAAAGAATTCATACCGACTTACACGGTTGGAAGCCTGGAGGAGATCAAACGGATCTTATGACTTACACCTAAAAGAAAAGGAACCGGAAAAGCCGTCTTCCTGCCCTTTCCGATTCCTTCCCTCTCTTCAGGATGCCTCCTGTCAAAAATTATAATGGAAACCGATGCTGATATTTTCCGTGTCGAAGTTCACACCTCCAAAATCAGAAGTTCCGTTGTACGAATCGCTATAACCAAGAAATCCGACTTTAGTGACAAAAGATATATGTTCCGTCGCTTTCAAAGAAAGTCCCGGACGCAATCCCAACCGGAAACCGGTATCACCGTCACCGGCAGCAATCCCAATCGTCCCATCGACAAACAATCCCACAATACCCGTCTTATAAAACGTATAGCGAACATACGGAGCAAACTGGAAACGGTTATAATCATCGTAATGCGTATAACCGATTTCACCCCCCACGGCCCATTGGTCAGTCAAATGACATCCTACTTCCGGTGAGATCTGGAAAACAAACTCACTATCTTCACTACCGACTGTAAAACCACCGCCAATATACACCTCCTGTGCACCGACCGAGCAAATCGCCATAAAGGCAATCATACATGAAACAAATAACTTCTTCATTTTACTTTATTATATATAAATATTATTAGAACTCTGAGGTAAAATGGAATTTGATATCGGGGAAATCCTGCTGTGCCATCATCAACACATAGCTGGAATCGGCCAGATAGACATCGCGGCCCTCTTTGTCGAGCGCCATATATTGAGCTTTACGGCGTTTGAAGTTTTCAAGAGCGGCAGCATTGTCGCTTTCTATCCAGCAAGCCTTATAGAGGCTGATCGGTTCCCACTTACACTGCGCACCGTATTCGTGGAGCAAGCGGTACTGGATCACTTCGAACTGCAATTGTCCGACCGTACCGATAATCTTACGTCCGTTGAACTGGTTGGTAAAGAGCTGGGCGACGCCTTCATCCATCAACTGCTCGATGCCCTTGTTCAACTGCTTGGCCTTCATAGGATCGGCATTCTCGATATATTTGAACATTTCAGGAGAGAAACTCGGCAATCCTTTGAAATGAAGTTCTTCACCGGAAGTCAGCGTATCACCGATCTTGAAGTTTCCGGTATCAGGCAAACCGATGATATCGCCGGCAAAAGCCTCGTCCACCACTTCCTTCTTCTGCGCCATGAAAGCCGTAGGACTGCTGAAACGCATCATCTTTCCGAAACGGACATGCTTGTAGTTGGCATTACGTTCGAAACGGCCGGAACAGATCTTCACGAAAGCAATACAACTGCGATGATTCGGGTCCATATTGGCATGGATCTTGAAAACGAAACCGGAGAAGGCATCCTCTTCCGGATCGACCACCCGTTCCACGGCCGACACGGGACGGGGAGAAGGAGCGATATTGATAAAGCAATCCAGCAGTTCTTTCACCCCGAAGTTATTCAAGGCAGAACCAAAGAACACGGGAGCGATATCTCCTTTCAGGTAGGTATCGACATCGAATTCGGGATAAACACCTTCTATCAGCTCGATATCGGAACGCAGCTTTTCTGCCTGTCCGGCCTCGATATAGTTTTCAAGTTCCGGGCTGTTGATATCCTTAAATTCCACGTTTTCCGTCACATACTGCTTGCTCGGAGTATAGAGGTTCAGTTTCTGTTCATATATATTATAGACCCCCCGGAACCGTTGTCCCATGTCGATCGGCCAGCTCAGCGGACGCACATGGATATGCAGTTCTTCTTCGATCTCGTCCAGCAAGTCGAACGGATCCTTACCGTCACGGTCCATCTTATTGACAAACACGATCACGGGAGTCTTACGCATACGGCAGACTTCCATCAGCTTACGGGTCTGGGCTTCCACACCTTTTGCGGTATCGATCACGATAATAACGCTATCCACAGCCGTCAGCGTACGAAACGTATCTTCAGCGAAATCCTGGTGGCCGGGCGTATCGAGGATATTGATTTTATGGCCGGAATAATCGAAAGCCATCACGGAGGTTGCGACGGAGATTCCACGCTGCTTTTCAATTTCCATCCAGTCGGAGGTAGCTGTCTTCTTGATCTTGTTAGACTTTACGGCTCCTGCCACATGAATGGCACCTCCAAAGAGCAACAGTTTTTCGGTAAGAGTCGTCTTACCGGCATCCGGGTGGCTGATAATAGCAAACGTTCTTCTTCTCTCAATCTCTTCTGAATACTGACTCATTGTTATTTATCTTATTTTGTTATTCTTTTCATACATTCACGCAGACTCGCTTCCCAATGGGATATACTGATCTTATAGATCGTTTTGATCTTAGCCTTGTTCAGGACACTGAAATGCGGACGGGCAACCTTCGCCGGATAATCTTTGGACTCGATCGGGAGAACACGGCAGGGGGCATTCCCTAACTCCATAATCTTCACGGCAAAATCATACCAACTGCAAACCCCTTCGTTAGAATAATGATAGATACCGGGAACGAAAGCATCCGCCTCCGCCTGCACCAACACCGCAAAAATGGCAGCCGCCAGATCCCCGGCATACGTCGGCGAACCAATCTGGTCGAACACGACAGACAACTGTTCCCGTTCATTTCCCAGACGCAACATCGTCTTGACAAAATTATTACCGAACTCAGAGTAAAGCCATGCCGTCCGGATGATTACTGCATCCGGGCACACCTCCTGCAAAGCCTGTTCACCGGCAAGTTTCGTACGCCCGTAGACAGAGGCCGGACAAGTATTGTCCGTTTCCACATAAGGCAAATGATTTGTGCCGTCAAACACATAATCGGTAGAAACATGGATCACCCTCGCCCCAGCCATACGTGCCGCCTCGCCCAAGTTTCGTACGGCATCCCGGTTGATACGAAGGCAAAGAGCTTCGTCATCCTCCGCCTTATCCACAGCCGTATAGGCGGCACAATTGATGATATAATCGACTTGCTTCTCCTTAACAAAAGCATTCACGGCTTGAGCATCGCAGATGTCAAGCGTATCCACATCCGTAAACACAAACGCATATTGCGGATATCCGGCAGCTAACCGACGGATCGAATTGCCCAGTTGCCCGTTAGCCCCTGTTACTAAAATCGTTTTCATCTTGTCTTATTCTTCTAATTTCAGTTCCCCATTCATATCTTCACGATACTTCTCGGCCAGAAGTGCCAGGAACGAACTGATCTGTTTGATCCCCTCCATCGTTTCAGGGCTGATTTCCTTCCCTTGCATCTTCAGCATCAGGAAACCGTAAATAGCATTGAAGCAAGTCTCCAACTCAGGCAAGTCCTCGCCGCCCGATTTGGCACGGAGCTGAACGATAAAGGGGAGTGTTTTATAATAGGCCGCCCCATACACCATTTCCTTCGGCGATTTCAAAAGACGGAGGTGCAGATCGGTCAGGGCAATGATCACATTCTTGTTCAGCTGGATATGTCCCTTTTCCATCACCCCTTCGGAACGCATCATCTCGATTAGTTCCTCATACCATTTGGCGATTTCTTCCTTTATATCGTCCGGTTGGTCGTAACGATCTACAACCGTGCGGCGGATCGAATCCATATCGAAGTTATTGGCACGTATCAGGTCTTCCACCTGCCACATGTACAACAGATATTCGGCTATATTTTCTTTTCTTTTTCGTCTTGCAATAATCATGGTTGCAAAGATACACTATATTCGGATAATGCCTGATAAAAATCCGCATCTTTTACACCTAACTGGCGGCAGGCCAGGCGGGCAGCATTCAGGTTGATCAGGAAAAAGCGATCCGGAATATAGACGGGAAAGTCCCCGTAGCGAGTCTGCAAATAGGTCTTTCCCTCTTTCTCGACCACGACATGCTGGTCGTAAGGCATGGCTGTAATGTCTTCGCGAACCTCTTGCGCAAGCTGTTTGACAACCGGATCGCCGTCGAAATAGATCAGCTTTCCCCCGCGTTCGATAGAAGAGGCGAACGTACGGAAAGTCGTGTGATAGGCTTCCGGTGTGGCGTGATCGGTAGCGGAAGTCCACATCAGATTGGTCAGAATAGCGATATGCGGACGATAGAACTCAAGCTGGAACCGTTTCTCCAAAGCAGACGTTACATGCTCATCACCTTCGATAATCGCGATCCGAGCTTCATAACTCAGATGCACACGGTCGGGCAACAAGGGGACTTCGCTGGTCAACGCATAGTCGAACGCCAGTTTCTGCCGTTTCAGGGCGCACACAATCATCGAGATGATCGTCTTCTTTCCCCGGCTACCGGCAACAACAACCCGCGTCTTCTCTTTCGTCCGCTGAAAGATGAATTCAGGTATCGAAAGCACTAATAATCCCAGTTCCTTTGCACGTATCAATTCGGGGTTATCCTGCCGGACTGTGGCCCCTAATACCACAAAATGTATATCTTTAGTTAATCTCTCCGGGAACCACCCGTCTCCATGAAAAGTACACCCCTCTTTTTCCAGTCTGGCAAGGGTCGTATCAGTCAGTCCAACACCGGATACACTTACTTCATATCCTTTTTGGTGGATAGCCAGGGCTAAGTCAAACAACAGAGGCTCGGTTACGGAGATTAAATGAACTTTTCGCATCACTCAGATTTTGCCTGCAAATGTACACAATTTCATTCACGCTTCGCATGGGTTTGAAAGAAAAAACTTCCCTATCTTTGTTGGAAAAAGTATAATTTATGGATATTCAACTTATAGACACAGGCTTTTTCCATGCAGACGGAGGTGCCATGTTCGGTGCGATTCCCAAAACTGCTTGGAGCCGCCGTTATCCAAGCGATAAACAAAACGGATGCATCTTGGCTATGCGCAGCATGTTAGTCCGCGACGGGAACGGGAAGATCGTACTCGTTGACAACGGGGCGGGCAACAAACACCTGAAACAACTCAGCTATTACAACTTCTTCGACCTGGTCGATCTGAAGGAAGAACTTCGAAGGCGGGATGTTGCCTGTGAGGATGTTACGGATGTCATACTCACACATCTCCACTTCGACCATTGTGGATATACGACACAAAAAGAAGAGCAGCCCGGTGAAAAGTCTCTCTTCAAAATGGCCTTCCCAAACGCCATCCACTGGGTAAGCCGTGCACAATGGGAGAACTTCCTCCACCCGAACGCACTCGAAGCCGACTCCTATTTCATCGAAAACATGCAGGCCGTCTACGACAGCGGCAAGCTTCGCCTCATCGAAAATGACACGAATCTCTGCCCCGGCATCGACCTGCGGCTGTTCGACGGACATACGCCGGGGCAAATCGCACCTTATATCACGACACCTGAGCGCACTTATATCTTCGCAGGCGACGTCATCCCATTGGCGGCAAGTGTCTCACCTCTCTGGATCTCGGCATACGACACCTATCCTGTCGTTTCCTACAACGAAAAAATGCGGATGCTAGAAGAAGCGGTCTCTGAGAAGCAAGCGATCATCTACTGTCACGACGCCTATACTCAGTGTACTACCGTGAAAAAGGTGAACGACTTTTTCAAGGCAGATCAAAAAGTTTCACTTTTTTCCATAGGGTGAAAATAAAGTCTCCCGCAGGTAAAAATAAAGTTTCATCGACAGGAAACTAAAGTTACCCTTACATGAAACTACAACAAGATTACTACCGGACTAAAGAAAAAGCCGGTTGTATTGTAGGGCAGTCTGCTATTTATCTTTATCTTTGTCTGATTATAATCATAAATTAATCCAGATCATCATGAAAAAGACAATCTTCGCTTCACTGACAATCCTGACATTCTCGGCCCTGATGTTCTGTTGCAGCAATGCTCCCAAGCAGGAGAAAGTGCTTCGCCACGTTGTCATGTTCGGTTTCAAGCCAGAAGTATCCGCCCAACAGATCAAGGAAGTCGAAGAAGCTTTCTGTGCACTTCCCTCCCAGATAGACCTGATCAAAGGGTACGAATGGGGAACGGATTGCAGTCCCGAAGGGTTGCAACAGGGATTGACGCACTGTTTCTTCCTGACTTTCCATTCGGATGCCGACCGAGACGCCTACCTGATCCATCCGGCGCATAAGGCTTTCGGGAAAGTATTAGGAGACAAAGCTTCTGCCGTCACCGTCGTGGACTACTGGACCAAATAAGAATTATTATTTTTCTCACTTATAACATTTTAAACGCATGAACAAACTAACAAAGTATGCATGTATCCTGACAACCCTGGCCGGAGCCGTGGCTTGTTCGGGAGGTAAAAAAGCACAAGGAGACTATGCCATTATCCCGCTTCCTCAAGAAGTGGTGACACAGGGCAGCGCCCCGTTCCTGTTGAAACCGTCTACCCCGATCTCTTATCAGGAAGGTGATGCGGAAATGGAACAGACCGCCCGTTTCCTTGCCTCCTATGTCAAAGAGGCTACGGGATATGAACCGAAAGTGATTACCGGGAATGCGGACAAAGGCATTCATCTGTCAATCGCTTCCGACATCCGGAACCCGGAAGGCTACCGCCTGCTGATCAGCGAAAACGGCATCGAGATCGCCGGAGCATCCAACGCCGGTATTTTCTATGGCGTGCAGACCTTGCGTAAGTCTATCCCCGCCGTGGCCGAAGGAATGGACATCGAACTTCCGGCCGCCAGTATCAACGACTATCCGCGTTTCCCGTATCGCGGTATGCACCTCGATGTTTCCCGGCACTTCTTCCCGGTAGATTCGGTCAAGAAGTTCATCGATATTCTTGCCTTGCACAATATGAACCGCTTCCACTGGCACCTGACAGACGACCAGGGATGGCGCATCGAGATCAAGAAATATCCGGAACTGACCCAGATCGGGGCGCAACGCAAGGAAACCGTCATAGGCCGTAACTCCGGCAAATATGACGGCAAACCGTATGGCGAAGGCATGTTCTATACGCAAGACGAAATCCGCGACGTGATCGCTTACGCCCAAGAACGTTTCATCACGATCATCCCCGAAATAGACCTTCCGGGACACCAGTTGGCAGCTATCACGACTTATCCGGACCTGGGTTGTACGGGCGGACCGTATGAAGTATGGACCCAGTGGGGCGTATCGGACGATGTGATCTGTGCCGGCAATGAAAAGGCAATGACCTTCCTCGAAGACGTGCTCGGCGAGGTGATCGATCTTTTCCCGTCCGAATATATCCATGTAGGCGGTGACGAATGCCCGAAAGTGCGTTGGAAGAGTTGTCCGAAGTGCCAGGCACGTATCAAGGCGGAAGGCATCAAAGGAGACAGCAAGCATACGGCCGAAGAATACCTGCAAAGCTATGTCATTTCACGCATGGAGAAATTCGTCGAAAGCAAAGGGCGCCATATTATCGGCTGGGACGAAATCCTGGAAGGCGGACTGGCCCCGAACGCTACGGTGATGAGCTGGCGCGGCGTAGACGGAGGTATTGAAGCAGCCAAACAGAAACACAATGTAATCATGACACCCAACTCTTACCTGTATTTCGACTACTACCAGTCTACCGACACGGAACATGACCCGCTTGCCATCGGTGGTTACCTGCCGTTGGAACGCGTCTATTCGTTCGAACCGACTGCCGGAATCCCGGAAGAGTATAAGAAATATGTAACGGGAGTACAAGCAAATCTGTGGACAGAATATATCCCGACATTCAGCCAGGTCGAATATATGGTATTGCCGCGTATGAACGCATTGGCAGAAGTGCAATGGACAAACGCCCCGAAGGATTTCAAGGCATTCCTGCCGCGTTTGGTCCGCATGACCAAACTTTACGATCGTTTGGGTTACAACTACGCCAAACACATCTTCGACATTCGCGCCTCCTTCGCTACCGACGGTGACAAAGGCGAAATCGTCGTGACGCTCGAAACCGAAGGTTCCGCCGATATCCATTATACACTCGACGGCAGCGAACCGACGGCAACCAGTCCGAAATACGAAGCCCCTCTCCGCATCAAGCAAAATGCAGAAGTGAAAGCCGTGGCTGTCCGCCCGACCGGAAACAGCCGCATCTTCTCCGAAAAGATCGACTTCAACAAGGCGACAGCCAAGCCGGTCACATTGAAGGTGGCTCCCAGCAGAGGCTATGACTTCAACGGCGGCCCGGAACTGACCGACGGCCTGAGCGGCAACGACAACTACAAGACCGGACGCTGGCTCGGCTTCCAGGGCAAGGACTTGGATGCCGTTATCGACCTGAAAGAACCGACCGAGTTCAGCAAAGTGTCCTTCAACACGAATGTTGTGAAAGGGGACTGGATCATGGGAGCGGCAGGCGTTACCGTAAAGGTATCGGACGACGGACAGAACTTCAAGGAGGTAGCTTCCAAGGTTATCCCGTCTTTAGGCAAAGACGACAAAGACGGCCTTTACCCGCAGGAAATCTCCTTCGACCCGGTAAAAGCCCGCTATGTCGAAGTCATCATCAAGAGTGACAAACTCCCGACATGGCACGGAGGTGCAGGTAATCCGGCGTTCTTGTTTGTGGACGAAATCAATCTGCAATAAGTAAATATTTAGGCACAGATTACACAGATTTCACGGATTCTCTTTCTCATCTCCGTGTAATTCGTGAAATCCGTGCCTAAAAAATATAAAGAAGTTTTGCTATTCTAACATATTCCCCCATGAAAAGAGACATACTTATCCTTTCTGCCCTTTGTACCTGTTGCAACCTTTTTGCCGAAGAGATCACTGTCAAGTATCTCAGGTATGCAGGTCCTTATGAAATAAAATTGTGTGCCGAATGTAACAAGATCATCTGCGCCGGGGTCGTGTAAGCGCCTTCACCCAGAAAAACATTTTTGTCCTTAACTGCATATCTTTTCAAGAAATACCCGGACTTTAATCTCGATTCTAAGTTTGTTCCTGCTATAATTTCGGATGATATACGGATTATCATGGACTATGAGTAATGAATTAACGTTAAATTTGGTATATTCATCTATTTTTCTTAACTTTGCAAGAACTTCAGGCAGAAATCCACTACTTTTTAAGTACATTAAGTTCTATTTTATGCATGGGATAACTTTTCATCCTCTCTTAGAAATTACACAGAGCCTGCTTTAAGAAAAAACATTTTATAAACCATTGCGAGGTATTGAATAAATGCCTTACTAAAACGTAACTTTATGAGATATAAAGATAGTTTGCAATTGCCATTTTTTTGGGCGATAAACATCATTTTACCTATAACAGCAGCTGTATACTACTATAATTTTAGATTGTGCAAGCTACAGGAGAAAAGAGACGTGTGATGACGATGGCAGTTTACGGTTCTGATAAGGAATAAAGTCTTCAAGATATTGAAACAAGGGGAAAATAAAAGTGAGATTCTGAAGGAGACCGGAAGTACAGTCGCCATAGACAACACAAGCCTCTCTGTCCGGGAGGGTAAGATATTCGTAATCACGGGACTTCCAGAAAGCAGCAAATCAAGTGAACGGACATAGGAATTTGATAGACAACTGGATTCCAGACAAGAAAGAATATTACCGATAAACGTCACGATGGAATGGACGTTCAGACTTTCCTTGTGATGATGTCACTATCGCGTACATGGAATAAAAAACACCACGACTACAGATACGCTCTGAAGATTTGTGGAATGATGAAATCTTATACCATTACCACATTTGGAATAGCAGAAAAGATCAAGAATTATATCTTATTGTTGATCTTGCAGACATAATTCGTTCAAAATGACTTTTATCAATAATTAATTGTCCATTTTATGTAATAGGCGTAGCATTATGCTTTTATAACTTTGCATCATCAAAAATTAACGTTATAAACCAAGTGATTCGGTCACTAAAAACAATATCAGTGCCAAAATGAAAAAAAGTATTTTTTTCTTCTTCCTGTTATTCAGTTTGCAAGCTTTTTCACAAAGAGTTGCGATAAAGAACAATCTCGTATATGATGCACTGTTGACTCCCAATCTATCGCTGGAGTTTTCTTTTGGGGAAAAATGGACCTTGGATACCCAAGTGGGCATGAATTTTTTCTTCTATAAGAACGATCCCACTGCAGATGAATACAAGACAAAGAAATGGAGCCATTGGCTTGTGCAACCCGAGATACGATATTGGATTTGCGAGAGATTCAACGGCTGGTTTCTCGGACTGCACGCACATGGAGGCCAAATGAATGTCGGTGGGATAAACATCCCTTTTATTCTTCAGAACAAGCATAAAGAGATGAAGGCGCACCGTTATGAAGGCTATTTCTACGGTGGTGGCATCAGTGCCGGTTATCATTGGATTTTATCCGACAGACTCAATCTTGAAGCCGCTTTGGGGATAGGATATGCACACGTGAGATATGACAAGTTCAAATGTACGGCTTGCGGACAAAGGATGGAGAAGGGAGGAGCCGATTACCTCGGCCCAACAAGAGTCTCTCTCTCTATTATTTATATACTTAAATAAAACAGGCCTTGGGCAAAATTAGTATAAGATATAAAAATATGAAGTGAATGAGATCAATGCATTATTACATAAAGCTGGCAGTAGTCTGTGCCAGCCTTGGTTTGACGGCTATATTCGGACAGGCCCAAGAAATCGCTGAGCGAAACCTATCACCATTACATTGGAGATATGACGTGAGGGTCAAGCGGAGCGCGGATGGAAAAAGTCTGCGTTTTTCCCTGCATGTGGACGCCATGACCCGGTTGGAGTCACAGAACGTTCTTGTCATCTATCCATCACTGGTTTCCGCCAGTGGGGATGACAGGATCGATTTCGCGCCTGTCGGTATCGCAGGCAGGATACGATATAAGGCCATTACGCGGTCGAAGGCTCTCGGTGAGAATTCCAGGACATCTCGGTTCGACAATGAGCTCCATCCTTTTTCGGACATAGAGGAGCAGGGGGTTTCCTTTCAGGAATCCGTCTCGTTCGAACGCTGGATGGCGGATGCCCATGTGACGGTGAGAGAGGAACTGCTCGGTTGTGTGGGTTGTGGCATACGTGAGAATCAAGGTACCGTGGCTGTCATTGACCTGCCTGTTTTCAAGGAGGAGGATTATGCGTATGATTTCCTCGAACCGGAAAAGGTGACGGTCAAGTATTATAAAGACTCCTTTGACAGCAGGGTCACTTTTCCCGTGGCGAGCTACGAGCTGAGCAAGGCTTTCGCTAATAACGGACAGGAGCTCGCCCGGCTGGAAGAATTCATATCAAGAAGTCTGGAAATAAAAGGGGGCGAGTTGAAAGAGGTCCTCATTGAGGGCTTCGCTTCTCCCGAGGGTAAAGCGGAATATAACCAGTCACTGGCGGAAAGACGTACCCTAGCACTCTCGAATTATATCTCCGGGAAATACCCTAGACTTAAAAAGGCCGCGACTTACCGGACGGTCGGTGCTGGGGAGGATTGGAAGAGCCTTAAAAAGCTCGTAGGCATTTCTCCTCTATCCAATAAAGAGGAGTTGCTGTCTATCATAGACCGATATCCGACGGATACGGAACGAGAGTCCGCCATACGTAACTTGGACAACGGCAGGACCTACGGTATACTTCTGAAAGAGTTTTATCCGCAACTCCGCCGTACGACTTTTCGTTTCAGTTTCGATGTAAGGGTCTATACCCAGGAGGAGTTACCTGAAATATTTGCCACGAGACCGGAATGTCTGAGCTCACACGAAATGTACCAACTCTCGGAAATCTATCTCATGCGGGGGGAAAATCCTCTCCCTGTCTTCCTAAAGGCGTACGAACAGTTTCCTGAGGATGTGGTAGTGACACTAAACTATGCCAATGCCTTGCTAAAATACGGGAAAAAGGCAGACAGTGCCTTACGGGTGTTGAACGACGTGAGGAACGACAGCCGGGCCCTTTTTCCGATGGCGATCGCCTATCATATCAAGGGAGACTGGAGAAAAGCGGAAGAATTATTGAAGGAGGCCTATAAACAGGGGGATGACCGTGCCAGAGCTTTCTATGGCGAAGACGCTTATGAATAAAGTTAAGACTTTATATAACAACAGTTAATTTATTTATTCACTAATTTTTTAAGTTATGAAAGTAAACAAATTTATTTTAGCAGGCGTTGCTGTCCTAGGTTTAGGCATGACGGCCTGTAATAATGACGATGTTCCTTCGGTAGGGAATCCTACCGAAGGAAACACATTCCTACGAATGTACATCTCTACTATGAAAGATGTCATGACCAAGGCGGTAAATGACAACCAAGGAGATTACGCGGGTAGAAAAGAGGAGAGCACACTTGAGTCTTTACGGCTTATCTCTCCTGGTACGCCTCGGGACTGGACGCTAGGAAGCGCTGACGAGGAGAATAAATTCTGGGCAACGGCAACGACCGGCACTTACACGGTCGCTCCATGGAAAGCCACCTCGGGCTCCCAAACAATGGCGTTGTTGTTTAACAGGGGAACTCTTGAGCCTGGTATCGCAACAGCCACGAACGAGGAGTATGGAAGTGTGGCTACCGCGGTGGCCGACATCGCGGCTCTCGCCACGGATAATAAGTTCGTGATGACCTCGAAGGTCGAGCAGAAAACCATCCAGGACAATATCTCCGAGGAAACAGTCAAGACAGGCACGGGAGAGGCTCAGAATGTATTCTCCTTTGACATGGAACGTGTCGTGTCGCAAGGCATGGTCACAAAAGGGGGAGGCCTAAATGCGGAAACAGCTGATGGAAGAGGATCTGTTGATCTTGATAACCTCACGTATACGGCTATCAACGGCGCCGCAAAGACGTATTTTTTCCTCAACCATGCAGGAGATCGTACAATCACAGTGGGAGACGGGCTTTACAAAGATTTCACATCCGCTATTGATGACTATGTTGATTTTCAAAATGCCCAAGATCCGAACGGTACTGCCAAGGAGCATTTGATTCGCCTGGGAAACCTCTTGCCGGAAGAGACTCCAACAGCGGATAAGCTTGGCATGTACGCGGCCAAGGCGGTTGCGGCAGATGCTACCGAGGCTAAAAAGGTGGCAGGTATTTATTTCTTGGAGAATTCCGTAAAAAAGGAGGCACTCACACCTGACAATAAGAATTTCGGTTACTATCGCCTACCGTATGCCAAGGTCTATACGACTTATACTCCAAAAGAGGTATTGCATTGGGATCAAGATCAAAAGAAGTTAATCAGTAAACCCGGGGTAAAGGGCGAGACGTTCTATCGAGGAGAAGGTGATGGGCTGATCTATGCCAGCAAGGATGCCGCAAAGAAAAGCCAGTTGAGCCCGGATCAAAAAGCTTACACCTACGCAAAAGGGAGATGCGCATATCGTGCGTTATGGAACCGTCAAACAAACGCTGATGGAAAAACGATTGTGAACGCTAATACTCGTCGTAACAACACCTATCTGTTGACAATTACGGCTTTCCAGGGTCTAGGTATGCCGTGGGATCCTTCCGATCCTAAAGATCCGTATCTGCCGAAGCCTGATGATAAGGAAGAACCGACGAATCCTGAAAATCCGGATATCGAGAAAGAAGAGACCTACATGCGTGTCGAGGCCAAGATACTCCAGTGGAACCTCGTCTCACGTGATGTCGTTCTTGAATGATATTTAGATAAGAGGTAAACTCAGTTAACAATTTCTCACATAACCTTCTGAGAGGGAAGGGGAAAAACTCCCCCTTCCCTCTCCAATAGACAAATAAATAGACCTCAAACGGTTAATAATCCAAATATAAGCTATATCAAATGAGAATCAGAAGCGTACATCCTGTCACATTTATCATGCTGCTGGCCTGTTGTCTTATTGGTTGTGATTCAGCCGTATTCGATGACTTGAGTGATTGTCCGCAAGGCGTCAATTTCCATTTTTACAGCCAGACCCCTTGCGGACAATTTCCCGATTATCCGTCAGATATCAGGCAGGTCCGAGTATTTGCCTTTGACGAGAAAGATGTACTGGTGAGCGAATTCTCTGATAAGAAGGTAGTTCTTTCGGCAGATTATTCCTTGTCCGTCACTTTGCGGCATACGGGGAAACTTACGTTTGTCGCATGGGGAAGCCGTAACCTAGAGGCTTATGATTTTTCTGGTTTCAAAGAAGGCGTCACGACCAAGCAGGAAATGTGGGTTGCGCTACGGTTGAAAGACAGAAGGGTCTCTTCAGTCCCAGAACCTCTGTACGTCGGGCTAGCTTCCATATCGCTGGAGAATCGGGAGGATATGGGAAGCATATATGAGCGGGTGTCCTTCAATATGCGGGAACTGACATACCGGGTACATTTTACTATCTGGCCCATCCCCGATCCATTCCCTATGGACGAGGAATTCGTCATAAGGATAGAAGATGATAACGGTGTTTATAACTTTAACGGGCAGATCGCCTTTTGCGAACGTTTTGAATACGTGGCCGAAGCCACACGTGATACGGAAAGGATATTAAAGGCTGACTTTACGCTGATGAAGCTGGAGGAAGGCAGGAACACGCTCATATCCCTAGTCAACAAGACAACTGGGGAGATCCTTTATACCGCCAATCTGGTGGATGATATAATCATGTTCCGAGGTGATTCGGGCGAACCACCGTATAGCCTGGAGTGTGAGCATGATTTTCCCATAATATTGAAACTTAAGTATGAGAAGAGTACATGGACGTTGGTACAAGCGACCGTTCTGGACTGGAATGTTGTTTCCCGTCCCGTAGAACTAGGTGCTGATATCATTTAGGACAGATTTAAAATCCGTGTAGTATCTGAAAGGAGTTGAGATTATTATAAAAAACGATATATAATGAAATACGGAACTGTGATAAGGTTGTTGACAACGGTCTGCGTGGTAATTATACAATTGACCGGATGCTCGCCAGATACGGAAGATATGAAAAGATCCCTCGCGGATATTCCTATCCGGATCGTGGCGGAAATGAACAAGGGCACCGGTGCTTCCCGGATGACGAAAGCCCCTGTGCATTCAGGGGGGGAATGGAAGGAAAACTATATCGGTGCGGAGGAATACGAGAAAACCGTCAAACATGTCCTACTCTTCGCTTATAAGAACATCGGGACCTCTCCGGAGAAAATCATTTTCTATTATCCCCAAGGCACTGCCAATCCGCTGGCGGGTATAACCGGTATTGATCATTTCGAGATGAGAGAGATGGGAGGAATAACCGTAGAGGACTCCGATATAGCCCTGGACCTGGAGCTGATGGGTGGTAATTATAATTTTATCTTATTGGTCAATTGCGAATCCGGACTGAAAAAGATCCGGGAAGAGCATATGATTCCGGATCCGAGACTGCTGACGGAGAAAACCGAGATTTTCACGTCCGACGATCTGCAAGGAGAAAACCGGAAGTATCTTCCCATGGTGGGCCAATGTAATTTTCACGTTCCGAACAATATGGGCGGCAATGACAGGGTAACCCTTTCACCTAGCATACTCCTGGAACGCACGCATGCCCGTGTCGAGTTTATCCTTACGACGGTTGATGACGCAGGAAACTACCTGTCTCCCTTGTTACCGCTTTCCAGAGTGACGAAACTCTCCTTGAATAATGAGACCAGCGGTTATTCCGTCCTGCCTTCCGCCGGGGAATATACCGCCACCGGTGGCGGTAACCCGGATATCAGGGGGGTGGACTACACGGGAGATCCCCTGTTGTTACCGGAAAGGCCCAGTTTTCACGAAGGTGCCAACGAGGGCTCCGGAGAATCCGCCTTTGTGGCCAAATGTAAAGGAAGGCTGCTCCCATATACGGGAGAGACACCTCGCTATATCTACGTGGCCCCGGGAGTCTACGGGAAAGAGGAAGCGCTGGCCTTGGTACTATCCATCGATTACCGGACGGGAGACCCCGATGAGACGTACAAGATCGAGCTCCATAACCCGGATCTTGGGCAAGATGACAAGGCATATTACAATATCCGTCGTAATACTATCTACCGTGTCTTCTCCACGCTGAAAGGGACCAAGAACATGGAGTACGACGTTGTCATGGATGAATGGGAGGATACGGAAGTGGCCATCCCCTGGTAACAAAGACGCCACTCATGTCATCAAAAAGAGAAACAGTTTAAAGAACAGATACATATGAGAATCAAACATTACACTTTGCTATTCGCTTTCTTGGCGATATTTATGGGAATACCTCTCATACAAGGGTGCAGTGACCCTTTTGATGAGCATGGAAACAGAGGGACGGAAGTACCGGCCAAGGATGGCTGGAGATCTGTCACCATGTCCGTCGAGGGGCTTGGCCTTCGAAATCCCTTGACCCGCTCCCTTACGCCGGAGGGAGAGAACGAGACGACGGCGGAGAGGATCAGGGTACTTGTGTTTGACAAAGACAATAAGTTCTCATACGAGGCCAAAGTGACATCTTTCATTCCTTCCGGTGACCCGGATGATAAGAAAAGCAAGGGTACCATGACCCTGCTGGCGAAAAATACCCCTTCGGGCAATACCAGCACTTTCGTGATGCTGACCAATATCGCCGCGTCAGACGAGGCCGGGGCGGAAGAGTGGACCGGAAAAACACGGGAAGAGATTATGGAACTTTTCACATTCTCTATGCCCGACAAGGGGGAATGGAAGGACGGAGAGCTCCCGATGTGGGGAGTCTCGGATCCGGTCAAGGTGGATCACAGTTCCGGCGCCGTTTCAAAACTCGGGACCATCTACCTAATCCGTGCCGTGGCACGTGTGGATGTAGGGCTTAAACTGAGTGACACGTCGGAAGGGACTTCCACGTTTGACGAGAAAGCCGAGGGCATTGAGGGGATAACACTGACTAAGGTATTCTTTTATAATACCAATACAAAAGGACGGATCTCTCCGTTCGAGAGCGAGACTTATTGGGATCAGGCCAATAGAAAGGCGAAACAGCCTTCCATTCCTGATCCCGCTCCGGCCGTGACAGGAAGGACCGACAGGACATCCGCCATAGTGGATGAGAAAATATTATTGCGTGAAGTCTATGTCCCGGAGGCGGTCAACACACCGACAGGTGCCACGCAAGGAGCCAATGGAGAGGCGCTCCCGGAAGAGGATACGGAAAATTACTTGAGACGCCCCTATATCGTTGTCGGACTGACCGGCGCGGACAAGAGTCGTCCCGACAAGGAGACATTCTTCCGGATAGACTATTTGAAACGTACGGGAACCGAGGCCGACGCTACATACGAGTACCTGCCCTTACTGCGAAACCACCGTTACTTGGTGAACATCACGGCGGTGGGTGGCCCGGGATTCGACACGGAAGAGGACGCAAAGAAAGGGCCGGCCGCCAATATCATGTACAATGTCGTGGTATGGAACGAGTCCACAATGTCCAACGTACAGTATGACGGGCAATATATGCTGGGGGTCAGCGATGATCATTTCACTTTTTATAGGGAGGGAGGTAGCCTGACGGCGAAAGTGCAGACTTCCTGGCCCGAGGGGTTCACGGTAGAGGGGCTGCCCGCATGGATTAGCTATTCCATAAAGCCCTCGGAACCAGGAAAGTCAGCACCGACCGACGAGAAAATCGTGACCTTTACGGTCACGGAGCAGGTGGACACGGACCGCACGTGGCCGGAAAAAACAGAAGATGCCCAAAATGCGCTGAAAGCCGCTTATGTGAAAGCGGGCCGTATGAAATGGTTCCTTGGCTTTGAGCAGTCCAAGGATATCAATGTCAACCTACGGATCTTCGCGGACGAGGCGTGCAGCCAGCCGCTGGAATTTATCGAGGTCAACCAGTACGGCGAGAGCTATGGGCAGCCTGGTAAGGTGGTAACGAAAGACGGACAAACGCTTACGGCGGAAGAGGCCGGTGCCAAGGTCACTTTCTATGTGAAGACAGAGCCTCATAACCTGGAACCCGTTTTCCATGCCGAAGCCGCCAACCCGTTCAAAATAGAGAAAGCGGATCAACTTGCGGGCGGGATATGGAGATACACGGTGACAGCTCCCGATATCACGGAGAATCTGGAGTATTTCGATAATTTTAATACTACTTATATCTTCACCGTTACACATGCGGGAACCGATAGAAGCGCATCGGGAAAACTCAGTCTCTTACAGAAAGAATATAATGCCATCCCCTTCTTCGACAAATGGCTGCATCAGTCATTGCTGGTGTCCAGCAACAGTATCTATCTGATGAACGGCAAACAGAAGCAATATTATGTCAAGGCCAACAGCGAATACAAGATCGAACTGGTTTCCGCTTTGTCCGATAACGGAGCGGGTGATGTGATAGAGACGTTCGCTCCTTTCTATGAGAAGGATCCTTCTCTTTCCGGAAAACCAGTTTCTTTCACGGCTGTTGACGATATCACAACCTCACGTCTTTACTCTGGTAAGGCGAGATTCAAAATTTATTCCCCTGACGGTCTTTTCCCTGAGAGAGAGTTCGAGGTGGAACTGGTTTCCGGAATAGTGCAGCCTGAAGCGAATACTTATATGCTCAAAGCAGGTGCAAAGCAAGGGATATTTATCCCCGTTTCCCGCGTAAATACCGCCTATGAGTATTATAACATGCTTCTGGAACATGACGCTGTTTTGAGTGGTAAGCAAGGGCTTCCCGGAAACAGATCAGACTTCATGCTGAATAAACTGGATGAAGATGATGACTGGAAAGTCAATATCGTGTGGACGGACATTCAAAAGTCCGACGGGCAGAATGACATAGAGCGAGCAGGACTCAGTGAATTATCCGAACAAGGAGGTTCCGGTCCGGGGTCATATATCTATCTCAAACCTGGACAGACCCCGGGAAATGTGTTGATAGAGATCAAGTCAGGAAAGATCAAGGGAAATCCGACACTTTGGTCCTGGCACATCTGGATAGTTGACAAGTATCCGACAGTATTGGAGGTCGGTAAATATGGAGGAGACGGACCGGAGACGGTTCAATTGATGTCGCATCTGTTGGGGGCTTACGAGAAGGTTCATTCACAGTATAGCGCTGACGAGTCTAGGGAATTTGGTATGCAATACCAATGGGGCAGGAAAGACCCGTTCCCGGCACATGATGTTCGTGTCAATACGAACTTCTATGACGGCAACGGCAAGTCTTTTGATTTCCTTTGGGAACAAAGGGGAAATGATGTGGATTATGGAAAAACAGATGCTCAGCAAGCGAGAGGGGCCGTTCTTACGATGAAGCAGAGCATTGAACATCCAAGCGCCATCGTCTCCCATCAAAGTTTCTGGCTGTATGAATGTTTCCCGCATGGAATGGTTAATAATTTCAAAGATCGCTGGGTGTTCCTGTATCCATGGAACCAGCCTTCCCTGACAGGAAATCCGGAAGATGTGGGCGGAAAAACCGTATTTGACCCTTCCCCTTACGGATTCCGGATCATGTCACAAAAAGAGGCCGTGACTTTGAGATACGCATATTATTACGAGAGCAAATCCGGAATACAGACACCTCTGCCCGGAAGTATTTATGACGGCTCCTTCTTAAGTGGCTATACAGGGGGGAACGAGGTCATTTTCGCCGTGGCACAGGCCAGGAGCGATACTCATGCGGGCCATTATCTACTCAATTCCACTGGAGGTCCTGCCGGTTGGGCGGCTGCTTCCAATACAAATGCTACTTACAGGCGTTGTATGACCTTCTCCGTACGTCCGGTTATCGATCCGGATATAACAGATGATTATAAACAATTTTTACCTGAATAAAAAATACCCGTGCAGGTACTGCCTGTACGGGTATATAAACAATTTGAAAGAAGAAAGTGAAACTATTATATTTGAGAGAACATTTATGTTGTTCGAATTATCAGATGAATTCAGATACCGGATTCTCTTGCCACCAACTAGACAAGGATGATGTATACCAGATTGACAACAGCAAGTCATCCTGTGCGCTCTTTGTGATTCAAGGCCGGGTGAATTTCGATTTAGGGAAATCTTATGAGGGGGAAATGGAGCAGAGACAGATGTTATACATACCTCAGAATATGAAAGCCCAGATAGAATCCATAACAAGTTCAAGATGTATTCTTTTGTTTTGGGATAAGCACTTGAATGTATGTAATAAGTTGTTTTTAAACTCTTTGCTTTCTAAAGAGAATGATACAGATATAAAAAATATTATTCTTCCGATCAAAAGTCCATTAATGAATATATTAGAGTCCATTAACTTGTATCTGGATGCAAGATTACTTTGTAGGCATATGCATTCACTGAAACAGCAGGAACTGCTCCTAGTCTTGAGAGGTTTTTACACAAAGCAAGAACTGGCAGCTTTTTTTTCCGCATCAACCAATATCGGGGAATCATTTGAAAGATTTGTCTTGGATAATTACAAAAGAACAAATTCAATCAAGGAACTTGCTAACTTATGCCATATATCAGAACGATCTTTCAACCGGAAGTTTCATTCTTGTTTTGGGGAAAGCCCTTATAAATGGATCCAGAAGAAAAAAGCGGAACAAATACAGGAGATGATTAATGATCCGGAATTTTCTTTTAAGGAAATAGCCGAAGAACTGGGCTTCAGTTCTTCGCCACATCTAACAACATATTGTCAAAGGATGTTTGGGATGACCCCCAGCCAATTAAGAGAAAAAAATAAAGATAAATGGATTAAATAAATTGTTTTTTATGGAAAAATCGGAAGAGCTTCAAATAGCAACTTCAGGAAAGAATATGGATATACACCGTATGGAGCTATTGCCTGTGGTATGCTTATCGGTTTACAAAGAGATTATAAAAGAAATGGCAGAATTGATTGAGGACAAACAGATACGGGAAATATTTTGTTCACTATCTTTAGGAAAAGATCTTCTATGTGTTTCACAGATAACAGGCATTTCGTCCAAGAATCTGGTTTCCATGTATAAAAGGGGGATCCGACAGATCCATTTGAAGTGGAAACCTTATTCAGAATTAAAACGAGAACTAGATCACATATATATCAAATACCGAAATAATGAATTGCTTTTGACACATTCTGAAGAGGTTTCAAAAAAGAATTTCAGGTATGTAAAGATTGTTTTGAAAGAGCAGGATATTCCAACGGAATATGTGGATCTATTAAGTACCCCTTTAAGTAAACTGGATATAAACTCCAGGACTTTACGTGCATTCAGAAAATATAATATCTACCAATTGGAAGATCTTTTAAGGTTCATTAAATATAACGGATTTGAAGCTTTATACCAAATGCCTGGCATAGGCACTAAATCTATTGAGCAATTATATGAAAAGCTGAAGGATAAGAAAATTTTAGTAGATCAAGACACTTGTTTTTTATTCCCTTATCTTTTTGTATAGATATGTCACACTGATATACAATAATACATTTTGTAGGTAGACAATGCACAGTCTTTCGTAGTATCGGATAAGTCGGCATCGGAAACAAAAAACTTGTGAAATAGTTACTATTATCTCTAATCTTCTCTTCAGCCCTTCCTCCAAGCACCGTTACAACTACTTACCAGCTATTGGTGTAATCAACTCTGGTTATGGCTCGAAAAGGGATACTCACAGAAGAAGGTATTAGGCATAGAGAACGGAAACATATCCTCCCCTCATTCATAGCAAATACTAAATATTAACCGATTAAACCTCTCATACGGTCTTCAAAAGCAGACAGAGCCGCTTTTGCCCCTTCTCCCATTGCTATGATTATCTGTTTGTAGGGTACGGTCGAGACGTCGCCAGCCGCATAGATGCCGGGAACATTCGTCCGACAATGCGCATCGATTACAATCTCACCCGGTTTGTTCGTTTCGACAACATCGCGGAAAACGCCACTGTTGGCTGCCAAGCCGATTTGGACAAAGATTCCGTCCAGGTCGATCACCCGCTCCGCATCCGTCTTACGGTCTTTTACACGAAGACCCGTCACCTTATCGCCATTACCGAGCACTTCCAAAGATTGGGAATGCAAGAAAACTTCCACATTCGGCAAGCTCTTTGCTTTTTCCTGCAACACTTGGTCGGCTTTCAGTTCGTCCATAAATTCCAGAACCGTCACTTTCGAACAAATGCCTGCCAAATCTATAGCCGCTTCGATACCCGAATTTCCACCGCCGACAACCGCTACGTGCTTACCTTTATAGAACGGACCGTCGCAGTGAGGGCAAAAAGCGACACCTTTTCCGATATAGTCCGCTTCGCCCGGAACATTCAACTTGCGCCAGCTTGCACCTGTCGCCACGATAAGGGCAGGAGCGGAAAAACGTTCACCGGTAGAAGTGGTCAGAAGTTTTGTCGATCCATCCAGTTCGACTTTATCCACACAGCGATGCTCCAGTATATCGACCGGATAGTCGTTGATATGTGTCAGAAGGTCGTTCGCCAACTGCTGTCCGGTAGTCTGAGGAACGGAAATCAGGTTCTCGATACCGACCGTTTCTTTGACCTGTCCTCCGATACGTTCGGCTATCACTGCGACATTCAAGCCTTTACGTGCCGAGTAGATGGCAGAAGCTGCACCGGCAGGTCCACCCCCCACTATTAACACATCATAGTTCTTAACAGGTTTTTCAACAGAGTTATCAACACCCCCTTCATTAATTCCGTATTGGGCTTCGAGTTTGGAAAGCAATTCTCCCAAATCACTACGCCCCACATTGATCAGTTTGCCATCGGCAAAAACAGAAGGGACCCCCTGTACTTTCATTGCCTCAACTTCTTTTTGGTTGATAGCGCCATCCACCGTTTCGTGGGTGATCCGGCTATTGAGAGTAGCCATGACATTGAGTGCTTGCACTACATCCGGACAATTGGTGCAAGTAAGAGAAACATAAGTCGTCAGCTTGATCGGACCATTCAAGGCTCTGACACGAGCACAGATACTTTCGTCCGGTATATTTTTACCTTTTCCATCACTATTCAGGACAGCTAACAACAAGGATGTAAACTCATGTCCGTTAGGTACTGCACGAAACCGGATACCGGTAGGCATACCGTCTTTTACAATTGTAAATTGAAGTCCTTCGCCATCCGCAACGCTGCATGACAAATGATCCGAGCATGATGCCACATCACCAAGCAGGTCTATTAGCTCCTGACGGCTTTCGTGATCGGGAGCGACTTGTATATCAAATACATATTGGGATACCAGTCCGGAGAAAATACCCGAAAGCTGGTCTTTCATTGCTGAGTCTAACATAACTTTAGATCTTACCAACCAAGTCGATACTCGGCTTCAAGGTTGCTTCGCCTTTTTTCCACTTTGCAGGACAAACTTCGTTCGGGTGAGAAGCAACGAACTGGGCAGCTTCAACTTTACGAAGCAATTCGTCTGCATTACGGCCGATACCGTTATCGTGGATTTCGGCAATCTTGATCTTTCCCTCGGGATTTACCAGGAACGTACCGCGATAAGCCATACCCTCTTCTTCAATCATCACACCGAACGCACGGCTTAAAGCCCCTGTCGGGTCTGCCAGCATCGGATATTTGATCTTACGGATCGTTTCGGAAGCATCATGCCATGCTTTGTGTACAAAGTGCGAGTCTGTACTTACGGAATATACTTCGACACCCATTTCCTGAAATTTGCCGTACTTGTCAGCCATATCGACCAATTCGGTCGGACATACGAACGTAAAGTCGGCAGGATAGAAGAAAAAGATGGCCCATTTGCCCTTGATATCTTCGCTACTTACTGTCTTGAAACTACCATTCTGAAAAGCCTGTACTTTGAATTCGGGTACTTGTGAATTGATAATTGGTTCCATGATTTTTACTATTTAATTTATTACTACTATTTTTTGTTTACCCTACAAAGGTAAATCGTAAGATACTGATTGAAAGAATTTTTCAAATTGATAATTTTTATCTGCCGATAGACGGACTTCTATCTGCAAGCATACTTATCTACTATGACAATAGGAAGCAAAGTAATGTTTTCCGAAACAATAAAAATATACCTAATTGTAGGTAAAATACCTTTCGGTCATACCATGTGATTCTTTAATTGTTACCTTTGGATGTTAACTTAAAAATATTCGAAGATGAGAAGAGCTAGTTTGTATAATACATTTTCAGCAAGTCTATTGCTCGTTTGCAGCGCATGGCTTTCTTCATGTGTCTCACAAATACCCCTTACAAAGGAAAAACCGGTAAACAATTCCACTTATCAAGTCGAATATCTGTTCGAACACGAAGGGTGTAAGGTCTATCGTTTCATGGATATGGGACATTACATCTATTTCACCAACTGCGAGGGAGATGTTACCAGTATTGAAAGCGACAGCGTCCGCACAGTCAACCGGATCAGCCGTAAACCGATCATCATCAAAGAGCAGACACTCGATTAGGCTTATACGGTTATCCCGTGTTTCATAAAGATCGCTTTCGCATTGGCCAGACGCTCTGCTGAAAGCGGTTCCACACCTTTCAGCTTATAGTCCAGGCCTTGTGCCTCATATTTGTAAGCTCCCATTGTATGATAAGGCAGAAGTTCGGCTTTCTGGACCACGTTATATGAACTGATATATTCGGCCAGCTTGCTCAAGGCTTCATCATCGTCCGTCAGGCCGGGCACGATCACGTGGCGAATCCATACAGGGATGCCGCGTTTCTCCAGTTCATCAAGAAAGCGTAAAGTATTATCGAGTTTTACGGCCGTCAAACGGGGATGAAGACCGGCGTCGATCGTCTTGATATCTAACAGAACCAGATCGACCTGTTCGAGCACCTCCAATGCTTTACCGGAACAGATATAGCCGGAAGTGTCCAACGCCGTATGAATACCGTTCTCACGGCAAAGGCGGAAAAACTCTTTAAGGAATTCAGGTTGTAACAAAGGCTCGCCACCGGTCACGGTAACACCACCTTTAGCGATAAAATTCTTATAGCGCAGCACTTCGGCAAGCAACGCTTCAGGTTCCAGCAGATAAGGCGTTTCACGCTTTACCTCCCAGGTATCCGGATTGTGGCAATACAGACAACGAAGCGGACACCCCTGCATAAAAACGACAAAGCGAATTCCGGGACCGTCAACGGTCCCGAAACTCTCTAAAGAATGTATGCGCCCCAACATATTACAATGGACAATTGAGAATGGACAATTATAAACTGCTGTTGATGGTGCGCGAGATAACGTCGAGCTGCTGTTCGCGTGTCAGCTTAACGAAGTTGACGGCATAGCCCGAAACACGGATCGTAAGCTGCGGGTATTTCTCCGGATGTTCCATCGCATCTAACAGCAAGTCTTTATCGAATACGTTCACATTCAGATGCTGGCCGCCATCGGGCGTGAAATAACCATCTAAGAGGCTCACTAAGTTGTTCACCTGGATATCGCGTTCCTTACCCAACGTTGCAGGAGAAACAGCGAATGTATAGGAAATACCGTCATGCGCATGCTGAAAAGGCAGTTTGGCTACAGAAGCCAAAGCGGCGACAGCCCCTTTCGTATCGCGTCCGTTCATCGGGTTAGCTCCCGGAGCGAACGGCGTACCGCCCGGACGGCCGTCGGGAGTCGTTCCGGTTTTCTTTCCGTAAACCACGTTTGATGTGATCGTCAGGATAGATTGTGTCGGAGTTGCCTTGCGGTATGTCTGATGCTGGCGCAGATATTCCATGAACTTCTCGGTAATGTCAACAGCAATACTGTCCGTGCGGTCGTCATTGTTTCCGAAAGGTACATATTCGCCTTCGCGTTCGAAGTCGACAGCCAAACCACGTTCGTCACGGATCACTTTCACTTTCGTATCACGGATGGCAGCCAGCGAGTCAGCAACGATAGAAAGGCCGGCGATACCGGTTGCGCGGATACGTTCCACATCTCCGTCATGAAGCCCCATCTCGAATGCTTCATACGCATATTTGTCGTGCATGTAGTGAATGATCTTCAGAGCATTGACATAAACTTTTGCCAACCAGCGCATCATCTGCTCGTATTTCTCCATCACTTCGTTGTAGTCCAGATACTCGCTGGTGATCGGTTCGAAACGGGGAGCCACCTGCACACCCGATTTCTCGTCACGTCCGCCATTGATCGCATACAACAAGCACTTGGCCAGGTTGGCACGAGCTCCGAAATACTGCATCTGCTTACCGATCTTCATCGGAGACACACAGCAGGCGATACCGTAATCGTCGCCATAGTCCGGACGCATCAGATCGTCGTTCTCGTACTGGATGGCAGAGGTATCGATCGATACTTTTGCGCAGAAGTTTTTCCAGTTATCCGGAGCATTGTTGAACCAAAGCACCGTCAGGTTGGGTTCGGGTGCCGGGCCGAGGTTATACAAGGTATGCAGATAACGGTAAGATGTCTTTGTCACCAGCGAACGGCCGTCAACACCTTGTCCGCCCAGCGATTCAGTCACCCAAACAGGGTCGCCGGAGAACAGGTCGTTGTATTCCGGAGTACGCAGGAAACGGACAATACGCAGTTTGATAATAAACTGGTCGATCAATTCCTGTGCCTCTTCTTCCGTCAGCTTGCCTTCGCAAATATCTTTTTCGATATAGATATCGAGGAAAGTAGAAGTACGTCCGAGAGACATGGCTGCTCCATCCTGATCCTTTACGGCAGCCAGGTAAGCCAGATACAAGAACTGCACGGCTTCGCGGGCATCCTTTGCCGGACGTGTCACATCGAAACCATAACCGGCACACATTTTCTCAAATGCTTTCAGCGCTTTGATTTGTTCCGTTATCTCCTCACGGCTCTGAATGATTTCTTCTGTCAGTTCCTGTATATCGAGACGTTTCTGGAAACGTTTCTTTTCTTCGATCAGGATCTGGGTTCCGTACAGAGGTACACGACGGTAATCACCGATGATACGTCCGCGTCCGTAGGCATCAGGCAACCCGGTAATGATGGCGGAACGACGTGCCGCAATCATCTCGTCTGTATAGGCTGAAAAAACGCCTTCGTTGTGCGTCTTTCTGTATTTGGTGAAGATCTCTTTTGTCATCGGGTCCAGATGATAGCCATAGGCTTCCAGACTGTTTTCGACCATGCGGATACCACCTTTCGGGAAGATACCGCGTTTCAACGGGGCATCTGTCTGCAAGCCGATGATTACTTCGTTTTCCTTATCGATGTAACCGGGTCCGTATGTGTCAATCCCCTGGGGAAGCTTCGTTTCGGCATCATATACTCCTTTCTCCCTTTCAACCTTAAACATCTCGGTTAGTTTGTTCCACACTTTTTTCGTTTTCTCCGAAGAGGGTACGAGGAACGTATCGTCTCCGTTATAAGGTTTGTAATTGTTCTGGATAAAGTCTCTTACATTGATCTCCTTTTTCCAGGTTTCTCCTTTGAACTGCGCCCAGTTCTCGTTTTCAAACTTCATAAGCTTATCTTGTCTATTTCGGTTTAGGCGTGCAAAGATACGTCTTTTCCCCCTATCTGAAAAGGATCGTAAAGGACGAGGAATGTTAAACTGGGGAAAATACCTACAAATAGGGATAAGGGAAATAAAAACGAAGCCCCGGCAGTACGAATACCACCGAGGCCTGTTTTTTGTCTGCCGTCCGGTCTTCACAGAGGGAAAAGCAGTAGAACTTTTAATTTCATTACTTTAGTATTATTAATATTAAATCCAACCGCTCGTTCGCCTGTCGCAGGGTAATTGAAACCGTAGATCAAGAAAACCTCTTACATACGGTTTCACGCAGGTTGTCTAGAATTATTTGATTATAAAATGTCATTGTGCCTGTGTAAGGGTGGTTCGCTAACCACCCTTACGATAGACAGTATTGTTTTTTTAGTATCAATCGTTACTTAACGATAGCTTTTACAGCAGCTTCGCCTTCAACAGCTACAACTACTACACCCGCCGGAGCAGCGATAGTTGCGTTGTCAGAAGAGATTACTGTGTTAGCTACTACCTGGCCTAAGATGTTGCTGATAACAACTTTCTTACCGGCAGCACCTGCGATTGTTACGTTACCTTCGCCAGCGATGACTTTCACTTCAGATGTTGCGATGCCTTCGTTGGCTGTCGGAGCAGACTGTTTTTCGATGACGAAGCGATAAGCTTCAGACTTGTCAGCCTTCATGTAGAAGTAGTTGTTGTACTGGCATACATACTGGCCATCTTTACGGATCACATATTCGTCACTACCTTCTTCGGCACGTACGATCTGGAACTGGAAGTTCTTCAGACCACCCTTGATCTTCTTCGGAGCATTATCTTTTTCTGCAACCAAAACAGACTTGCCGTCAACGATAGTACGCAAAGTATCGGAAGAAACCAATTCACCTGCTTTGAAGATCAACTTGGCATCACCTGTCGCTTTGTTTTCCAAGTTAAAGCGATAGTTCTTGCGAGCAGCGTAGTAGCTTGCAGAGTCTACGGCATTGTACAAGAAGTTTCCACCCTTCGTGATATAGAATGACGGGATGTTCAAGTTCGAATGAACCGTGTCAACCCAGAATGTCAAGTCTTCGCTTGCTTCATTGGCAATAGCCAGGCGAGCATCTTTGTTTTCATCCATTGTCATGAAACCTCCACGAACAGCTTCGAAAGATATATGCTGCGGAACAGCTTCCAAACTTACTAACGGAGATTCTTCTACCATGTAAGTCTTCAGACCTTCGCTAAGCAGAGTTGTCAAGTCGTAAGCCGAAGCAGTAGCCCAAGGAGCAGTCTTGCCATCTTTCAATTTATCGGCAACCTTCAAGCTATTACCTTCGAGTTTATTAGTAGTGTTATAATCAATCAAGCTAACAGAACCATCAATATTTTCTTTGATAACGAAATTCAAACCAGTTGCACCTAAATCGAAGTCGTTAGAACCCCATTTCAAATACATATTGTCTTGATCAGCATCAAAGGCTTTAACCTTATATGTATAGAAAGCAACCGTGTCCTTTTCTGTAGAAGTGATAGGACGGCCGTTCTTCACATACATATATGTATTCAGAGCAGTCAAGAACTTCTCGCTCTTTTCCAATTCGAACTGAGCAGCGTCCAAAGCATCACTATAAGAGAATATTTCACCGGTCATCAAACCTTTAGCATTTCTCTTGGCACCCACATAGAATTCAGGAGCAGCTTCATCGTTCTTAGCCAAGGCGAATGTCACCAGACCTGCACCTTCTTCACGGTTTACGAAAGAAGCAAACTTGTCTTCTACAGTTACCGGATTCAACGCAATCTTGGTTGTAGCCCATTTAACACCATTACCGAATGTAACGTCTCCGTTTACATCATTACCATCAATATATTCAGGATAAACATCCCAGTTATTGCTATTATCAGTCGTATATACAATGTAAGCATCACCTTCTTTGAACAAAGACAATTCAATTTCAACACCAGACTGACGGTTTGCAAACGTTACCTTTTTGTATTTTTTGGTATCCGTGTTGTAATCGCTAATCTTTTTAACAACAAACTGGAAGCGCGGATCCTGTTCATTGATTTCTTCTACCGAAGCGAGACGGAGACTAGTCTGGGTTGCATGTTGGTCAACTGTCAACCACTGGCCATACTCGCTTACCCCTTCTTTGTCTTCACCGCTGACGAACTGGATTGTGTAGATAGCCGGAGCATCCGTATCGTTCAACAGACCCTTAACATCATAAAGTGTTTCGTTTGTAGCCTTGAATGTAAGGGCATGATCTTCATCATTCGTGATCATGTAATCTACATCCTGGTCTTTTACAAAACCAATGAACTGTTTACCGGCAGCAATATGGTCATCCTTACCTTCTTCTTTCAAAACGCGAGCGTTGTTAGTATAAATCTGATAAGTTGTTTCGTCCAACAAAGTCGGGTTGATCACTGTGAAACAAGCGTTACCCACATAGATTTCATCCTTCTTAGAAACTTCTCCTGCCGCATTGTTAAAATGGAAGTCAGAGCCCTTTACCGTTGTAAACCAGAACCCTTTACCTTTACCACGCGGTACTTCGTTGATGTTCAGGTTTTTCAACGGATCAACAGCTACGAATGTAGCAGCTTCGAATTCTTCTTTCTTGTCCAATTGGGCATCTTTGCCTTTCAATGTAGCCGGCATGTTTTCGTCTACAACAACAAAGTATGTACCGGCAGGGACATTAGCAATAGTTCCTGTTACAACTTCGAACGCCTTCAAATTCAGATATTCATCACCGTTTTTGAAGATGTTGCCTTCAAACTTGTCACCGGCAGATGTCAGATTGAAGCCTTCGCCACCCATTGTGTCGTTCATCTTGGCGATGTCGGCATTCTGTTCTGCAGTGTATTTGCAAAGGATAAGAGCGGTACCAGTTTCATCTACCTTAACCACATTGTTTGTCTGGGCCAATGCTAACGCATTTGCAACCGTCCCCCCTTTCAGATACAAGATTCCGTTTCCATCGTTTTTGAACTCAACATTTGCAGCTGTCGTACCGCCTACAGCGGCAAAGATAGAGCTGTATTCTGTTCCAACCTCAGCTTTGCCAGCTTTTGACGCATTGGTAGTCAAATTTCCGTTAAGATCGAAAGTCAGATACTTGCCAGTCGTTTTGTTTTGTAAGGTATAAGTGTACGACTTTGTACCAGCAGCATTTGTTTCTTCCTTTACAGTGAATTTCCAAACAGCATCTGCCAACTTCGCAGCAGAAAGCGCTTCTGCTTTAGTAGTCAATACGCTACCATTTAAAGTAGCTGTCAAAGCCAAGTCATCATTACTTATCCCATCATTCGTCAAGTCACGAAGGATAATGTACTCGCCTGAAGTCACTTTGTCATTTTCAAACGTTACCGGCTCCAAATTATTGGGCAAAATTTGCGCAGAAGCGAATGCACTTGTCAGCAGGAACCCTGCCATCAGAGTAGAAAACTTCTTGTTCATAATCTAAAATGTTTAATTAATAATAATATGTATATTGAATATCGTTCTTACTTCCTGTTTAACAGGTTTTTACCAAATTCCTGTATTTTGACGAGATAAAACGTACGTTTTTTTTAGTCATTTTTGAGGGGCTTTCGGGAGGGTTTGTGTTGGAAAGCTGGTTTTTCGTACTTGTTAAGCTATCTGATTGATAAGAAAGAATATAGAAAAGGAAAAATAATTGGAAGAAAGGATTGCAGGTTCAAAAAGTAGTTGTATTTTTGTGCAGTGAAAATGGCGAAAGAAAACGTACGTTTTTTCGCTATTTTTCTTCTTATACCCATATACTTCTTATTAGCAATGACTTACATTGAAAAAAGTGCCTAAAGCCATATAAAAAAAGAGCTGTTTTCAACCGCTCGCCAAACTTTTTTACATCTTCATCAAAACAAAGATAATCAATCACCTATAAGATTAACTCCCTTTATTCACATTGGAGGGGAAAAACGGCAAAAACAGCAGGTTTCGTAATTTCATCTTGGAAAAGCTCCCCCTTCTGTTAAAGATATACAAAATACGGAGTATTGGTTGCTTAGCTCAATAACAGCTTCAAGACTTGCAAAACCTTACATTATTATGTATCTTTACATCAACGTCCGTCACAGACGGATCAAACAACTATAATACATTAATGGAATATATGAAAGAAAAAATCGACTCCTCCGACATCCCCGCCTCCTATCTGCTCTGCATGAAACAAGATTGCCCCAAAGCCGCCACTTGCTTAAGACGGATCGCCGAACAGCAGATCGGCAACGAGGTGAAACTGTGGCACGTCATCAGCCCTAAATACCAAGAGAAGCAAACCGACCGATGTGCTTATTTCCGCCCTGCCGATAAACTGACCTATGCGCTCGGTTTCATCGGGATGCTGGACCGGATGCCCTACAAACTGATGCAGGAAGCCATTTGCAAGCTGATGAGACGGTTCGGACGCAGGACTTACTACCGCGTGCGAAAAGGCGAACGCCCGCTCTCGCCGGACGAACAAAAAAGCATGTTGAACATACTGAAACAGTGCGGTATCAACGATCCCGGAAAGTTCGATGCCTACTTCGAGGCATACGACTGGTAAGTTCACATGACGCAACTTGCCTACGTATTGGTTGTACCATACCTATGTAACGACCGTTTCCTCGGCATGAAACGGTTGTGCCAAGCTTATGTAACAGGCGTTTCCTACTCAGGAAACAGTTGTGCCAATCCGATGTAATTGTTTTGGCACAGCCGGAGCAGCAAACAGACCTTTGCGGGAACAAGTCCAAGACTCGACGCCGAACAGATTCCGGACAGAAGCGAATGGGAAACGGAAACATAAAAAAGAAGCCTCTCTTCACAGAGAGGCTTCTTTTTTATACCGAAAATAACCAATAAAAACTTTTCGATATAGTTAATCATCTTATATGCTTACATAATTGACAAAAGGTTTTGATATAGCGATTATACTAATAGTGTTACTTTCTTAATGACATTGCAAAGATACGGGCACTTCCCACCTCCTACAATACCTATATGTGAGTAAAAAAACGTCTTTTACTACCTAATCAAGGTGATATTCAGGCGCAATACCTACAAATGGGTAACATCGGAACCTTTTTACCTACTAATTGCGATTGCACACCGTTGACAGCCCCTCTAATTTTGCCAAAAATTAAAAAACGCAATGAAAAGGTTAACTAATTTATTAGCAATCACTCTACTCACCTCTTGTGTAACGGCATTTGCACAGGAACAAGAAGAAACAACGACAGAAAAATCCGCAGTGGAACAATCCGCAGACATTTATGCCGACGGATATAACAAGTTCCGCTTCGGCGGATATGGGGAGATCCTCGCAAACTTTATGGACTACGGCATCAACCGTTTCCGGGGTACGGACAACGGAAGCAAGAAAGACCATCGCAATTCGATCTCCATACCCCGTTTTGTCTTGGCTTTCGATTACAAATTCAATTCCCAATGGGTATTAGGAGCAGAAATAGAATTTGAGGCTGGAGGTACGGGTAGTGCCTATGAGATAGAAAACACAGAAAACGGAGAATACGAAATGGAAGTTGAAAAAGGCGGTGAAGTTGCTTTGGAACAATTCCACATCACACGTCTTATCCATCCGGCCTTCAATGTCCGTGCCGGTCATTTGATCGTCCCGGTCGGTTTGACCAACGAGCATCACGAGCCGATCAACTTCTTCGGAACTTCTCGTCCGGAAGGCGAAACGACCATCCTTCCTTCTACCTGGTACGAAAACGGTATCGAAGTGTTCGGTACGTTCGGCCGAGGCTACACACGTTTCAACTACCAGGCTTTGGTCGTTGCCGGATTGAACGCCAACGGGTTCGACCGCAATACATGGGTTGCCGGCGGCAAGCAGGGACTATTCGAAACAGATAACTTCACCTCGCCGGGCTATGTGGCCCGCCTGAACTATTTAGGAGTACCGGGATTGAAAATAGGCGGTTCCTTCTACTATTGCCACAATACGGGAGCCAATTCCGACAAACCGGAAACATACGTCAAATATGGAAACATACCTTTGCGCATCTATACGGCCGACCTGCAATACAAAAACAAATATGTCACCGCACGCGCAAACATGATATACGGTAACCTGAGCAAAGCCGACGACCTCAGCAGTGTCAACAACCACCAAAGCGGCGGTTCTCCTTATACACAGACAACCCCGATCGCCAAACGTGCGGTCAGCTATGGTGGCGAAGTGGGGTTCAACCTGCGTGCGGTTTGTAAAGACAACAGGAATGTGCCCGTCATCTATCCGTTCGTCCGCTACGAATACTACAACCCGCAGGAGAAAGGCGAAGGCAAGCACACGATGGACTTACGCAACAAAGTAAGCATGTGGACAGCCGGCGCCAACTGGTACGCTCTACCTAACCTTGTCGTAAAAGCAGACTATACAACACGCAAAATCGGAGGCGGCAAATATAACAGCGAAAACGAATTCAGCTTGGCTATCGCCTACATCAGCTGGTTCCTCAGCAAATAAAAACAACATAAACAATTTAATAGCTTAATCAATAAAATGAAAAAGAAAAATTATTTCTATCTGGCAGCCTTATCGCTCGCCATGACATTCTCGATGGGAGCATGTAGCGACAACAACGACCCCAATCCGGATGGTGGCGGAAAAGATCCGGTCAACCTGGATTACAGTTCTGAAAACGCCAGTGCATGGGGTAACTATATGTATAACGTAGCCATGCTGCTGAATGACGACGCAACCACGCTCTACAACTCCTGGGTGACCGACTACGTCGATGAGCAGGGTTCACACGGCCCATACGCCACGATCTTCAAAGACCAGACTGCCGGGGCTTACCAAAGTCCGCTCTCGTGTATCGAGGAAATGATCGAAAGCGGTATGTGGAACATCGCCAACGAGGTGGGCGACGCCAAGATCAAAGACCCGTATACCAAATATACCAGTGGTGACAAAGAAGGCGGTCTTTATGCCGTCGAATCATGGTATAGCTGGCATTCGCGCGACGACTATACGAACAATATCTTCTCCATCCGTAACACATATTACGGCCGTATCGACGACAACGACGTGTCCAAAGTAGACGGAAACCTGAGTGCATTCAACTCTTACAAAGATTTCGACGATGAAGGAGACATCGCAGAACACTCGCTTTCAAAACTGATCGCTTCAACCAACCCGGATCTCGACGAAGAAATCAAAACGCTGATTTTCGCTTCTGCAAAGGCGATCCAGGCTATTCCGCAACCGTTCCGCAACAACATCGACAGCGAAGAGTCCGTTGCCGCAATGAACACTTGCATGGAACTGGCCAACCTGTTGTTAAATGAAGTAAAACCGTATGTAAACCAAACATTCGGCGATCCTGAATACGACGATGACCTTGATGCAATAGCCGAACAGTTTGTCGATGCGGTCGTTCTTCCTACTTATAAAGACTTGCAGGAAAAGAACAAGCTTTTGCTGGATGCGGTAAACCAGTTCAGACAGAACCCAAGCAACGACAACTTCGAAAAGGCCTGCAACTTATGGATCACGGCACGCGAACCGTGGGAAAAGAGCGAAGCTTTCCTTATCGGCCCGGTCGCCAACCTAGGTTTGGACCCCAATATGGACAGCTGGCCTTTGGACCAGAACGGCATTGTACAGGTATTGAACTCACAGAACTGGGATGACCTGGAATGGAGCGGAAACTTTGACGAAGAAGATGAAGCCATCGGAGCCGCACAGAGCGTACGTGGTTACCATACATTGGAATATCTTCTGTTCAAAGACGGGCAGCCCCGCACTGTCGATGGAGCAAAATAAACATGCCTCTGAGACATAAAACTTGATAATAGATCATGACAAACCTTGAAACAGCAGACAAATGCCCGCTGTTTCAGGGTTTCAGAGTTATTACACAATGCGACTCGCGTTATTCGGAAATAAATTCAGAAAACCAATAAAATGATATGAAGCAATCTTACCTGTTAACATCCTCGCTATTCCTGCTCTTTGCATGCACATCTTGTGAAGAGGACGATAAAATGGATATGGATAAAATAGATGTCCCGAACGGATATGCGCTGTCAGCAGGGACTTCAACGATTTTCCTAAACTCATCGGTCGCCTACGATACGAACGCCGACTGGATAACAGGAGCCAACTCGATCCGTTTCAACAACGGCGACGGTCTCTACGACGATGTACGCACCAGCAACAATGGCGACGGAGGCGGTCTCGGACCTGTTTATGCCGGCTATTCCTGCGGCAGTTGCCATCGCAACGCAGGAAGGACCAAACCGACATTGTGGGAAAACGGCGGATCGGGCAACTACGGTTTCTCTTCCATGCTGGTCTATATCTCCCGCCGCAACGGTGCTTTCTTCCGCGACTACGGACGTGTATTGCACGACCAAGCCATCTACGGCGTCAAACCGGAAGGTAAGTTGTCCGTCACATACGACAAGCAGACTTTTTCCTTCCCCGACGGAGAGACTTACGAACTATGCAAACCCAATTACACGATAACCGAATGGTATAAAGACAGTATCGCCCCGGAAGATTTGTTCTGCACCGTACGCATCCCGTTACGCCACGTCGGTATGGGACAGATGATGGCGATCGACCGCCGGGAAATCGAAGCGCTCGCTGCCAAAAGCAATTATCCGGAATATGGCATCAGCGGACGTTGCAACTATATCACCGAGAAGGGTGTCACCGGTGTCGGCCTTTCAGGAAACAAGGCACAGCATCTCGACCTGACCGTCGAACTGGGCTTTTCAAGCGATATGGGCGTGACAAACAGCCGCTATCCGGAAGAGATTTGCGAAGGGCAGGCTCAGATCAACCAAGGCAGCATGATGGGACTCTCGTATGACCAGCTCGACATATCGACCGCCGATATGGAAGATGTGGACCTTTATATGCAAAGCCTCGGCGTACCGGCACGGCGCAACATAAACGACCCTCAGGTCATCTTAGGAGAACAAAAGTTTTACGAAGCGAAATGCCATCTCTGCCACGTCACTACGCTGCACACGCAAGCGGGCGGTTCCACACTGCTCAACGGCACACGTTTGCCATGGCTCGGCGGACAGACCATACATCCTTATTCTGATTTCCTACTGCATGACATGGGGTCGGAGATCATGGGGGTCGGGTTGAACGACAATTATGTCAGTGGTCTGGCACGAGGAAACGAATGGCGTACTACGCCGCTTTGGGGTATCGGGCTGCAGGAGAAAGTCAACGGTCATACCTATTTCCTTCATGACGGACGCGCCCGCAACCTGACCGAAGCCATCATGTGGCATGGAGGCGAAGGGGAAGCCTCCAAAAATTTATTCAAACAAATGAGCAAGGAAGAGCGTGAGGCAGTGATCGCATTCCTCAACTCCTTATAATTTATCCATAAGACAAACTAAAATGAAACAACTGATAATCACAATTGCAGCATTATTACTATTGCCGTTGGCCGTCATGGCCCAATATGAGGAAGATACGGAAAACGGTGTCGTATCGCTAAACGCCAAAGAAGGCTTTACAATCGCTACCAAGAAGGGGGATTTCGTTTTCAAACCTTATATGTTGGTACAGACCAGTGCTAACATCAACTACTACGACGATGAAGGGCTGGACCCGGCCTACAATCAGGACAATATACACAACAGCGGTTTCTCGATTCCCTATGCCATCCTCGGTTTCACGGGCAAGGCATTCGACCGGGTGACATTCAACCTCTCCATCAATGCTGCCGGAAACGGAGGAAACATCCTTCAACAGGCTTGGTTCGACGTAGAGATGAAAAAGAGTTTTGCCATACGTGTCGGCAAGTTCAAGACTCCGTTCTCGCACGCTTACCTGACTACGCTGGGCGAGACGTTAATGCCGACACTGCCGACATCGCTCACCTCATCCGTTATCCTGCCTTATTCTCTTAATGCCGTGACACCGAACATCGGCATGGGATTCGACCTCGGAGTGGAAGTGCACGGATTGGTAAAGGAGAAGTTCGGCTACGAAGTTGGGATTTTCAACGGAACGGGAAGCTCCGTCAACGTGGCATCCAAAACGTTCAGCGACGACTGGCATATCCCGTCATTGTTGTATGCCGGCCGCATCACGTACATGCCGAAAGGAGTTATGCCGTCCAACCAGGGCAGCCCGAACCGTTTGAAGGAAGATAAGATGCTGTTCGGCCTTTCCACTTCATTGAATGTGGAGAGCGAAAGCGAAAGTACGAACGATTTCCGGGCAGGAGCCGAATTTGCCATGTTGAAGAACCGCCTGTATCTCGGCGCCGAAATCTATTATATGAATGTAGGTTTTACCAAACGGCAGAAAATCGACGAGAGCTATAACTATTTAGGGGGTTACGTGCAAGGCGGTTATTTCGTTACCAACAAACTACAAGCGACAGCCCGTTATGACTTCTTCAACCGCAACGGATTGGACACAAACGGTTTTCTGAATATGCCGGCCGTCGGATTTAACTATTTCTTCACCAGCTGCAACTTGAAACTGCAAGCCATGTATCAGTTCATCGGACGTACCGGACATGACACGCAGCTTGACCGCGACAACGACGACTTAGGATTAGCCATGCATTCCGGAACCGTCTTACTTCAGTACACTTTCTAATCGTAACGTCATGAAAAGAGAAGTTTATTCATTCATCTCCGGGCTATTGCTCTTTTCCTGTCTTGCCATCTCCTGTGACGATGGCAAGATATATGATGAAAACAATCAGACGGAAAGGGAAGGAGGAACAGTGAAGTTAACCGCCCAAATCAACGGGATAGATTCCTGGCCAGGCGGTTACAGCGTCGTACTGGCCGGATTCACCCCTGACAATGCTTTCGCACAAACGGCAAAAGGGATTAGCCAGACAGCCGACGGAACGATAAACATGGTCTTGGCCGGTATTCCCAGTGAAGTCACACAGATCGAAGTTTGCGTCATCAACAAGCTACGCAAAAGGATTGCCAGTTTCTATACCGCCGACTACACGGAACAGGCGGATACCATACGGCTGGATGCCGGAAAGTTGGATGCCGGCATGTTCAACAGTATCCAAACCGAAATTTTCAATCGTTCCTGTACGGCTTGCCATGGAGGAAGTACGGAACCTGCTGCCGGACTGTACCTCACGGAAGGTAAAAGTTACAAAGCCTTAGTCGATGTCGTAGCTGATAAAAGCAAGGAAGGGCTGAAACTGGTCAAGTCTGGAAGCGCGGAGGAAAGTTTCCTGCACGTCATCTTGCACGAGAACATTGTCAAGTACGATCATACCAACGTCATCACGACATCCAGCACTCTGACGTTGCTCGACGATTGGATCAATAACGGAGCTAAAGAATAAGAAAGCACATATTACATGGATTATATCAAAAAGACATACACAGACAAAGCTGTCGAAGTTCAAATTTCTTCCTTTGCCGGGAAAGGTGGGGTTACCGAATATCACGTTCTGCTCGCTATTACAGACCGGACATTGCCGTTTTCCGGACAACTTCAGAACATCCAACGGGCCTATGTGGCAGTTATCCAAGAGGTGTTACCTGACGATGCGACTGCCGTCTTCCGGCGCTATTTCCTGAGCGACGCTGCCAACCAAGCCGACTTGGTGATGGTTTGGGAATGCGAAAATTCCTATTGCCCTCTTTCCATCGTGGAGCAAGCTCCACTAAACGGGAGCAAAATAGCCATGTGGACTTGGTTTCAGACCGGTATCACTGTCGAAACTACCAAAAACGGAATGTCGAAAGCCAAACACAACCGTTATACACAATACTGGACCGGGGGCTCTTGCAATAGGGCTTCCAACTCCGAGTACCAGACACGGCTTTTGCTGAACGATTACGTCTTGCAACTGACCGAGCAGGGATGCAAGTTGGCAAACGATTGCATCCGTACCTGGTTCTTCGTTCAAAACGTGGATGTCAACTATGCCGGCGTCGTCAAGGCCCGCAAAGAGGTTTTCATCACGCAAGACCTGACGGAAAAGACCCATTATATTTCCAGTACGGGAATAGAAGGACGCCATGCCGATCCGAACGTTTTTGTCCAGATGGATACTTATGCCGTAAAAGGCTTGCAGACCGGACAAATCCAGTTCCTCTATGCTCCCACCCACCTGAATCCGACATACGAATACGGAGTGACTTTCGAGCGGGGGACAGCTGTAACCTATGGCGACCGGAAACAAATCTTCATTTCCGGAACCGCGAGTATCGACAATCGAGGCGAGATCGTCTATCCGGGGGATATCCTGAAGCAGACGGAACGCATGCTGGAAAATATCGACACCTTGCTACAAGAGGCGGGAGCCGGATTGCAGGACATCATGCAGGCGGTCGTCTACTTGCGCGACCCGGCCGACTATGTCGTGGTCAAGCAATATATCGAAAGCCGGTATCCGTCGTTTCCACACCTGATCGTACATGCTCCCGTGTGTCGTCCGGGCTGGCTGATCGAAACGGAATGCATAGCCGTCATACCGGCGGATGCACCTCAATATGCATGCTTATAATCAATCTACTATACAAACGATAAAAGATATGGGAAACATGAAGAACGGAAAATACAGGGAAACAAGTAAGATGAGCGACCTGATATGCGAGAATTATCCGATGGTTCTGGTGATGAGCCGCTTCGGTATCGATCTGGGGTTCGGAGAGAAAAACATCGGGGATGTATGCCGGCAGAATAAGATCGACACACCTACTTTCCTGACTGTCGTCAACTTTCTGACAGACACCGAGACAGTCCCAGCAGCAGAGATCCATAAGGATATCTCCATCTCCTCGCTTATCACTTACCTGCATAACGCACACGACTATTTCCTGAACTTCCGTCTTCCCCATATCCGCCACAAACTGACAGAGGCGATCGTGAGCTGCCCGAAAGATGTGGCTTTCGTGATCCGTCGCTTTTTCGACGAATATGCCGAAGAAGTACACAAACATATGTCGTACGAAGAGAGAACCGTCTTTCCGTATGTCCGCAATTTGCTGGAAGGAAAGAAAGACCCGAAATACAACATCACCATCTTCCGTAAGCGGCACGACCAGATAGAGATGAAAATTACGGAACTGAAGAACCTGATCCTGAAGTATTATCCGGGGCCGGACAGTAACTTGCTCAACAGCGTCCTGTTCGATATCTTCGCGACAGAACAGGACCTTGCTTCTCATAACCGGGTAGAAGACTACATCTTCGTACCTGCCATCCTGTCTTTAGAACAACAACAATAAACACCACCTGCCATGTCCACTAACATCAAAATAGCGATAGCCGAATCATCCGCCATCATCCGGTGCGGACTGGAAACGCTGCTGAAACGCTTACCCGGATTCCGTATCCAGATATCCGAGATAACAGTGGCAGACTGTCTGACGGAGGGCTTACGCATTTATAAGCCGGACATTCTGATTATGAATCCTTCCATTCCGGGAAACTTCAACCTCCAACACCTGAAAGACGAATGTGGCTGCCCGGATATGAAATGCTTCGCTCTTTTGTATAATGTGAGCGACCCGTTCCTGCTTCGCTCCTACGACGACCAGATATCTGTATACGACAGCGCAGACGAGTTGAAGCACAAGCTGGAGCGCCTCAACGCTGAAGAGGTTCCACCCGAAGAAGGGGAAAGCGATGATCAGCAGACACTCAGCAGCCGGGAAAAGGAGATTGTCGTCTGCGTGGTGAAAGGCATGACAAACCGGGAGATTGCAGACCGGTTGTACCTCTCCACCCATACCGTCATCACGCACCGCCGGAATATCGCACGGAAATTGCAAGTGCACAGTGCCAGCGGCTTGACCGTCTACGCCATCGTAAACAAATTGATAGAGTTGAAAGACCTGAACGGTTGACAAACAGTACAGCTCCTTACCTTGTATTAAGTAATTTTCAACTCTTAATTTTCAATTTTCCATTAAATAGCCTTATTTTTACGATCTATACCGCAAAAACACACTACAGATATGAACCCGATAAGGAAAACATACGGCACAACGGAGGTGCAAATCACCTCATTTCAATCTTCCAAAGGTATAACGGAATACCATATCTTCTTCCAACAGACGGACAGCATGGAGGATTTCCGCACCCAGTTGCAACATATACAAGATGTTTACGCCCGTTCAGTAGAAGAATTGCCGGGTAATCCGGTCGCTATTTTCCGGCGTTATTTCCTGAGTGACGTAACCAACCAGACGGACGAACTGATGGAACGGGAACGGCTTTCTCCCTATTGCGCACTGTCAATCGTACAGCAGGCTCCGATGAACGGCACGAAGATTGCACTATGGGCCTGGTTGCAGACAGGCGTACAGACACAGGTGTTGCCAAGCGGTTTGTTCGAAGCGCGTCACGGCGCATACGGTCAGCTTTTAGGAGCCAACCTGTGCAACAGGGCGGCCAATTCGGAATATCAGACCCGCCTGATCTTCCGCGATTATATCCTGCAACTGACGGAAGCCAATTGCACACTGGCGGACAACTGCCTGCGCACATGGATCTTCGTACAGAATGTAGACGTAAATTATCCGGGTGTGGTAAAAGCCCGCAAAGCAGTGTTTGCGACACAAAACCTGACGGAAGAGACTCATTTCATCGCCAGTACGGGAATCGAGGGACGCTATTTCGACCCGATGGTATTCGTGACAATGGACACATATGCTGTTTCCGGTATCTGCCCCGGACAAATCCGCTATCTATATGCACCAGAACACCTGAACCGCACATATGAATACGGCGTTACGTTTGAACGGGGCACAGCTGTCACATACGGCGACCGCCGCCATGTCTTTATCTCCGGCACGGCAAGCATCGACCGATACGGAGAAATCGTGCATGCTGGCGATGTCATAAAACAAACTTCCCGCATGATTGAGAATATCGAAGCCCTGCTGAAAGAAGCGGACGCCACTTTGAATGACATCATGCAAGCTGTAATCTATATCCGCGATACGGCGGATTATGCGCGGGTCAAACGTTATATAGACGAACATCATCCCAGCCTCCCTTATATCATCGTACGTGCTCCGGTTTGCCGAACCGGCTGGCTGGTCGAAATGGAATGTACAGCGGTGACAGCCAAAGGAGATGAACGGTTTGCGGCACTTTAGCCATTTGGGCAGAATCCTTTTATCATAATAACAACGAAGCCCCGACGGAATTACTCTGTCGGGGCTTGTTTTGTGTCTGCTCTCTTTCCTCACGGAAGTACAGGCAGCATTGTTATTTTTTACTTTAGTATTAATGTACCACTTGTTCGCCCTCGCGGGGTAATTGACTGGTCGGAAAGACCGGACACATGGTCATTATTTGATTATAAAATCTTTATTTCAATATAGTAGAGACACTGTTTCATAGTGTCTCTACGGGAGATCATTATTACTTAACGATCGCTTTAACAGCTTCTTCACCTTCAACAGCTACTACAACTACGCCCTGAGGAGCAGCAATTGTTGCATCGCTTGAAGTGATAACTGTGTTAGCAACTGTCTGGCCCAAGATGTTAGTGATAACAACTTTCTTACCTTCAGCGTTAGCTACACGTACAGCACCCTGCAAAGCGATTACTGTAACTTCAGATGTTGCAATTTCTTCGTTGTCTGTTGCCAGCTGATCGTCAACCTTATTTTCAACATTGAAGATCAAAGCTCCGTCGCCACCTGTTGCAGCATGTGAGAATGTAGATGATTTGTCTGTCAAAACCACACAACCATTCTGAATCTTCAACCATGCAGCATTTTCAGGTGCAATAATCTTATTGTCATAGTTGTTCGATTCGAACAAGAACTGATTTTCTACGCCTTCTTCCGTTACATTACCTGCATTTTCCGGATGTACATAACGGAATGACCAAGTGTAATTCTTATGGTCGTCACCGTCCAGTCTATTCTTAATCAAATATGATTTAGAAGCAAGATTTTTCACAGAATCATTATAAGCTTCCAATGCATCGAAGCTAATCTTATCGTTAGCCAAAGCTACGAATTCTGCCGGCAGGATCCACAACGTATCGGCAACACGGATACCTTCAACGAAACCTACGCGAGTATAACCACCCTTGATATCTGCATAAGGTTTGTCCTGACCGTAAACATCTACAGAATCCTGGAAACTTACCAAATATTTAGCTCTTTCGAAGCCAGGGATAGCCGGAGTAGCGTGAACACAATGTTCTGCGTCTGTAATATTACCGTCTTTGTCTACGTGAGGACCATCTTCCGTACAAGGTTTACCCGGAGTTCCGGCAAAGTCGTTATGTGCAACCGAAATCAAGTATTGCGGTTTGATATAACCAGCACCACGATTAACCCAAGCAGTATCGATCTGGAATGACAAACCTGTTGCTTTGTCAGCTGTCCACATACCCAGATAGTCAACATTAGCATCAGTCAAGTTGCTATTGTTTTCATCCATCAAGTATTCCTTACGGATCGTTTCGAAGAATCTCAAGCTGTCACGGCCGTCCGTTGCGCTTTCACTCAGTGCAACGTTGTTGAAACGACGATACAACGGAGTTGTAGAAGGTTCAACAGTGAAAGCAGAAGTTCTTGTTTCATTCAGCAACTGAACTTTCAGACCAGCACTCATACCGTCATCAGCGATACCGACTTTCTTCGTATCAGCTGTATTTTGAATTTCAGTAGCATGAGCAGTTCTATTATAATAAGATTCGACGATAGCATAGAAGTCTTTACCATCATAGTGGTTGTTTTCTTTAAAGAAGAATGTATCAACAACCATCTTAGTATTATAGTTTGCTACACCCATTGAATACTTGCTTCCATAAGCTTCAACCAAACGATCCTGTTCGTCTTTAGCAATGACATAATTCGTTCTTTCCAACTGAGCCAGTCCCGGAATCTTTTTCAAAAGAGCGGCATCAACATCGATACCATATTCGTATGTAGAACCTTCAACCAAAGCATAATCGCCGGCATCCTGCTTAACATAGATCAAAGAATCTTTACCTGTACCGTTAGCAATCCAATATTCCATTGAGAATGGGTTCAGATAATTGAATTTATATCTGTTGACCAACAAATCTTTTGAGTCGATATGTTTGTAACCTAACTTCTTATCTTTGATGATTGCAGAGTCTTTGATCTGAACAAACGTTACGTTGTTCAACATATCAGCACCCGTTGTAAGTGTATAGATTTCACCATCTTCATTCAAACGGAACTGAACGTTATCCCAATCTTTCGCATTCGGGAATTCACGGTTTACAATTTTAACCGGAGAAACCGGTTGAGATACCTCTGCGTTCAATGTTTTTGTAATAACCCACTGGTATGCAGGCATATGCAACGGCTCCTGTTCGTCCAATGTCACCCATTCGATTGCATATTGTTTTTTACCTTCTGCATTTTTATGAATAGGAGCAGCCAATACCTGACCCTTTGCATTCTTGATGATATACAAACCGTTGTCAACAGAAGTCTTATCGCTAGTTACGAAACAGCCTTTCAGACCGAAACCGATCTTTGTATTAATAGGTTGTTCTCCAATTGTAGCAATACGATCCGCAACAGTAAAGTTCTGCAACTTAACATGCAATTTAGCAGCATCAACATTACCTTCAGTATTAAACGGATCTACAAAATTATCACCATAATTATAAATTTTTCCTTTCGCTGTACCATTAATTTCGCTCCAATACTTTTCAGCATTCTTATCTGATTTGTAACGAGCCTGTTTAACCTGGATACGCAGTTGATCCAAAGAAGGACGATAAGTAAATAAGAACTTGTGCTGATCTACTAACAATGAGTTATCAAAATCTTTTTCTTTAGCCATATCAGTCCAGCCAAACTTCAAGAATTGAATACCAACACCATTAGCAGCAGTATCCACTTTCAAATAAGCATTTGCATCGGATTTAGAAGTCACATATACGAAGTTATGATCAGTATCTGCTACAACTCCTTTAGCGACAAAAGCAGTCGTTGAGAACGGATTGACATCTGCATTTGCATCCGGAGTAAATGTAAGCACATTCTTATTATCTTTCAAATAAGCATTAATTTCAGCCGCACTCAAAACGTAAGTACCTGCATCATAAAGAGTAAATTGAGCTTTCTCCGATTCTGATCGGGCAACAGATGCTTTTACTTTTTTTGCCTTAAGGCCTCCATTATCACCTTTTACCAATAAAAGAACATTATCAGCTTCTTGATAAGTAAATAAAGGCATATTACCTTTCAAATTTTCCTTGTATTCCGGAGAAAATGCCCAACCGCCAAAAGTTTCGCCAACAGACAAATTACTCTTCGTTTTTTCTCCTACCTGTAAACCAACAACATCTTCTTCTGAAATAGCTAAAAATTCACCAGTTGCTTTATTTACAAAGTCATAGATCGGTTCTTTGCCTTGACCTTCTTCCGTCACTTGAACACACCACAGAGAAGCCTGTAAATCAAAGCCATCATTTACGTTCTTTAATACATACTTGCCATCTTCTATAACAAGCACCTGAGTACCAACTCTCAACTGATACACTCCACTCAAAGCCGCCTTATCCAACTTAGCAACAGCTGTAGCATTAGCTCCCACAGCTGCATTATTGAGGTCAGCCGCATTTACAGCTGAGAAAGCTGAAGAGAACAGTAAGCTAGCACACAAAAGAGTAGAAAACTTTTTGTTCATAATTCTAAATTTAATATTAATACTAATGTTTATAAAAGTTCAGTTCTTATCGTACGTTTGTTAACTATTGTATCTTGAAATCGAATACGTACGTTTTTTTTCGTCATTTTTCAGCTACAAAAATACATATACTTTTTAAACCTGCAATTCTTTCTTCAAAGTTTTTTTCTTTTCTATATTCTTTCTTATCAATCAGATAGCTTAATATGTACAAAAAACCTTCTTTTGCTCACGAACTTACTGAATGCTCCAAAAAAATGACGAAAAAAAACGTACGTTTTCATTAGTCATTTCTAAATATCCTCTTATTTTTCTATATATCAACATCTTACATACAATCACACACCCGATTTCACTCTTAAAATTCTTCATTTACGCGTACATTATATAAATTAGTATATCTTTATTAATCAACCCATTACAAAAACTGTCAAAATGCAAAAAGCACCTTTTTTGCGAATTACTACCCAAAACAGCCCTTTTCAGTCCCTAAGCAAGACGGATATTTTCCTAAAATCCACAAATCATCCGTTTCCTGCCGCAAAACAAATGTGTCTGCGGTCGAAACTTTTATTTCAATCGTTGGAACTATCTGACTTACCGAATTTACTAATTCTGTAAGCGCAGTCTGCAGAATCTATTTTTTATGTATCTTTGGCTATTCAAACACCAAGACAAGAGAGAAAAGCCTATGTATAAGAATGGTAAATATCGGGAAACCGATAAAATGAGTGATCTGATCTGTGAGAATTATCCGATGGTGCTCGTCATGAGCCGCTTCGGTATTGCACTCGGATTCGGAGAAAAGAATATCGGAGAGGTATGCCGCCAAAACGGTGTCGATCCCTGCACGTTCCTGACCGTCGTAAACTTTCTGACGGAAGAGATATCCGCGCCGATGACAAACATTGACAAATGTCTGTCGATCGAGGCTTTGATCACTTATCTGCATAATGCACACGCCTATTTCCTGGACTTCCGGCTGCCCCATATCCGCCGTAAACTGACCGATGCTATTGCAGACTGCCCGAAAGATGTGGCGTTCGTTATCACTAAATTTTTCGACGAATATGCAGCAGAAGTCCACAAACACATGTCGTATGAAGAAAAGACAGTATTTCCATACGTCCGGGGATTATTAAAAGGGATAAAAGACCCGAAATACAACATAACGATCTTCCGAAAACATCATGATCAGATCGAAATGAAGATTATCGAACTGAAAAATATCTTGATCAAGTATTATCCGGGACCCGGAAGCAACCTGCTGAACAGCGTCTTGTTTGACATCTTCGCGACCGAACAAGATCTGGCCTCCCATAACCACGTAGAAGACTATCTTTTCGTCCCGGCGATCCTGACTCTTGAAAAAACAATACAGTGATGCCTATGAGCGCCTTATTAAACATAGCGGTTGCCGAACCGTCTGCCATCATCCGCAGTGGGCTCGAAGCGGTATTAAAGCGAATTCCCGGATTCCGCATCCAGATCATCGAAATTGCCACTGCGGAGCTTTTGCAAGAGACACTTCGCTCACACAAACCAGACATACTGATTATTAACCCGTCACTTCCCGGTTACTACACCATTCAGCTTCTCAAGGAAGAAACCGGCTGTATGGACATGAAATGCATAGCCCTGCTGTATGCCGTCGCTGATCATGCCCTGCTGCGACCTTACGACGACCAGATCAACATCTATGACAGCCCGGACGAGATCCGCCACAAGCTGGAACGCCTCCATACGTCACCGGAAGAGGAAACCGAAAACGAAGAACAGCAGACGCTCAGCGCACGCGAAAAAGAAATCGTGGTCTGTGTCGTCAAAGGGATGACAAACCGCGAAATAGCCGACCGCCTGTTCCTTTCCACACACACCGTTGTTACACACCGACGCAACATCGCCCGGAAATTGCAGGTACACAGTGCCAGTGGTCTGACCGTATACGCCATTGTTAACAAATTAGTTGAACTAAACGATATCAAATTATAATCCATGAAGAAAAACAAACTCGCCGTCCTTACGTCATGCCTTGTCCTGTCAGGGACATTCTGTACGCAGGCACAAAACAAAACGCCACAGGAAATCCGGATACCGGATACTTACAAATTAACGAACAAGTCTATCTACCGGAATGGCTGGATAGATTTCAACAAGAATGGGAAAAAGGATGTATATGAAGATCCTACGGTCCCGATCGATGCACGTGTCGAAGACCTCCTTTCGCAGATGAATGTTGAAGAAAAAACCTGCCAGATGGTTACGCTCTACGGTTACAAGCGGGTGCTGAAAGACGACCTGCCGACATCGGACTGGAAAAAACAACTCTGGAAAGACGGCATAGGAGCCATCGATGAACATCTGAACGGTTTCCAGCAATGGGGACTTCCTCCTTCCGACAACCCGTATGTCTGGCCGGCTTCCCGTCATGCCTGGGCTTTGAATGAAGTACAACGGTTCTTTATCGAAGAGACACGCCTCGGCATCCCGACCGACTTCACGAACGAAGGCATACGTGGGGTAGAAAGCTATATCGCCACCAACTTCCCGACACAGTTGGGATTGGGACACACCTGGAACCGGAACCTGGTTCATAAGGTCGGCTATATCACCGGGCGCGAAGGACGGTTGTTGGGATATACCAATGTCTATGCTCCGATCCTCGATGTCGGGCGCGATCAACGTTGGGGACGCTATGAAGAGGTATATGGCGAAAGCCCGTATCTGGTAGCCGAGTTAGGTATCGAAATGGCAAAAGGAATGCAGACCGACCATCAGGTTGCCGCCACTTCCAAACACTATATCGCTTACAGTAACAACAAAGGCGGACGCGAAGGGATGGCACGCGTAGATCCGCAAATGTCACCACGCGAGGTCGAGATGATCCATGTCTATCCCTGGAAACGGGTGATCAAGGAAGCCGGGATCCTCGGAGTCATGAGTTCATACAACGATTACGACGGATTCCCCATTCAGAGCAGCTATTATTGGCTGACGACACGTCTGCGTGGCGAATTCGGTTTCCGCGGATATGTGGTATCGGACAGCGACGCCGTCGAATATCTTTTCTCTAAACACGGAACTGCCGCCGATATGAAAGAATCCGTGCTACAAAGCGTATTGGCGGGATTGAACATACGTTGTACATTCCGCTCACCGGATTCATACGTCCTGCCACTTCGCGAACTGATCGCGGAAGGAGCAATTCCAATGTCCACCATTGATGACCGAGTGCGTGACATTTTGCGCGTCAAATTCCTCGTTGGATTGTTCGACCATCCGTATCAGATCGATTTGAAAGAGACCGACAAAGAGGTAAACTGCGCCGAAAACCAACTGGTAGCCTTGCAGGCTTCAAAAGAATCGCTCGTTCTGTTGAAGAACCAGGATGCCGTCCTTCCTTTAGATGTAAACAAAATTTCCAAAATCGCCGTATGCGGTCCGAATGCAGATGAAGAGGCATACGCTTTGACACACTACGGCCCGCTTGCCGTAGAAGTGACAACCGTGTTGGAAGGCATTCGGAATAAGGTAAAACCAGGAACGGACGTGCTCTTTACGAAAGGTTGTGATCTGGTAGATGCCAATTGGCCGGAATCGGAACTGATCCGTTATCCGTTGACAGCCGAAGAACAGAGCGAGATCGACAAAGCAGTGGAAAACGCAAAGAAGAGCGATGTGACTGTAGTCGTGCTGGGCGGAAGTAACCGCACCTGCGGAGAAAACAAATCACGTTCCAGCCTCGATTTGCCAGGCCGCCAACTCGATTTGCTGCAAGCTGTCGTAGCCACTGGAAAACCGGTCGTATTGGTGCTGATCAACGGACGTCCGTTGTCGATCAATTGGGCGGACAAATATGTTCCGGCTATCCTCGAAGCCTGGTATCCGGGTTCGCAAGGCGGTACGGCCATTGCAGACGCTCTGTTCGGCGACTATAACCCAGGTGGAAAGCTGACCGTTACCTTCCCGAAGACAGTCGGACAGATTCCGTTCAACTTCCCGACCAAACCGAATGCACAGGTCGACGGCGGACGCAACAAAGGATTGGACGGCAACATGTCCCGCGTGAACGGTCCGTTGTACCCGTTCGGCTACGGATTGAGTTATACGACTTTCGAATACTCAGACATTTCGATCCAGCCAGCTATCGTGACACAGGTTCAACCGGTCACCGTCCGTTGCAAGGTGACGAATACAGGTAAACGTGCCGGAGATGAGGTAGTACAGTTATATGTACGCGATATCCTCAGCAGTGTTACGACCTACGAGAAGAACCTCGTCGGCTTCGACCGTATCCATCTGAATCCGGGAGAAACGAAAGAGCTTACCTTCACTATCGAACCGCGCGACTTGCAGCTGCTGAATAGCGATAACCATTGGGTGGTAGAACCGGGAGACTTCAAGGTTATGATCGGAGCCTCATCCGAAGACATCCGCCTGAACGACCGTTTTACGGTAGTGGAATATGGTAAAGAGCAGGCAAACATATCGGCAGCTTCCCGACAGCAGAAATCAGTTATTGCTAGCTCTACTCAGGAGTCTGCTCCGTCAGTATTAGACGGCAACCCATCTACGGCTTGGAAAGCCAACAAAGGTGAATACATAACTTTTGCACTCGAAAACAACGCCTCTCCTAACAATATCGCGATTGCCTGGAAAGAAAAAAGCAAAGATGCAAAATTTGAAATCCAACTCTCCGGTGGCGGAGGCCAGTTCCTGACCGTATATGAAGGGACGGTAGAAGCTACGAACGAGCTGACGAATTACCGGTTCAAAGGCACGACCGCCAGTGATATCCGTATCGTAATAACCTCCGGCAATGCAAGTATCTCGGAAGTAAAAATCAAGGAGTTGAAAAATTAAGAATTAAGAATTAAGAAATGGTGTCTTATGCATTCATTTCTTAATTCTTAATTCTTAATTCTTAATTTATAAATAGATTTCCCCAAAGAACTCCGGACAATGGAAGTTCGGAGAAGGAAGATCAATCGGACTCCAACTTACGAAATGCGGAAATTCCGTATCGTCCGCACATTTATAGAAGTTGCCCATTATCTTTTCCGGTAGGTTGTCAGGATCGAGGCCCATCAACCGGAAAGGAATGGCAACCACCAACTCCCAGCTATAAACCCCCAGTTTCTCTGTAAAAGCGACATGAGGAAGACTTGAAAAACGACGTATCGAAGCATACTCTTCGGGGGTCAGAGATTTCTTCGAATCACGCGATTCCCGATAGGAAGCATCACATGTTCCGATACAATTAAACTCGAAATTGTAGTAATTGGGATCATTCACCCGCTTCATAAAAAACTCCACGCAACTATCTTGATAGACAGGTGAACCATCCGTTTCATAAAGAGCTTTCAATGAATTGCCTTTTACAAAGTAACGAATATACAGATTCACTTTCGATCTTGCGATATCGAAAGCCACGATAGGCTTATAGGAATATTCCTCCCAGTTAATCACATCGATCGACTCTCGCTGGGCCTTTTCCATCAAAAAGCCTACGGACGACAGATCCAGTACGTCCAGCGTTTCCAAATAAGGGACTTTCAGTTTCTTCATTATCAATTATAGATTTGGAGTAATGGTAAATGTAAATAAGAAGTCAGCAATACGGATAAGACTCCGATTATAGCCAAAACAATAATGACCGATCCTACAATCCTATTCAATAACCATATACCTCGCACGTTAAACCATTTTTTCAATTTAGCAACTATATAAGTGATTCCGAACCACCAGAGAACAGCCCCCACCCCAATAAAAGCAATGCCACCCGACAGCATCCAAACAGAATGTTCCGGCAAGACAAAACCAAAGCGGGCAAACAAACCAATATATAGCAATACGATTAATACGTTGCTAAAGGTAAGAAGAAAAGCTGTAATAAAATCCTGAGTGAAAGATAACTTTTTCTCCCGTTGTTTTCTAAGATTCCGGACAGGATTGGATTGGAAAATATAATAGCCGAAAATACCCAATACGATACTGCCGATCAATTGCAAAGGAGCCTGATTCGCCTCCACAAAGTTCACCACAACTCCCATCCCCAAGCAAGTCAGTGCAGCGTAGATCACGTCTGACAGAGCAGCCCCTAATCCGGTAACAAACCCATGCCAACGTCCTTTGTTCAGCGTTCGTTGTATACATAGCATACCGATCGGACCCATCGGGGCGGAAACCAGTACGCCAATAACAATTCCTTTACTTATCAATCCCAGCATTATCCTTCTATTTTCTGCCTAATGATTTGCAAAGATAACGCAAACCGGGAGCAGAATAAAATGAACTCGTCCATTTTTAACCAAAAAACACCTGCAGGAATGTTTTTTAGATTACCTACAGGCGTTTTCACACTTTATGTAAAAAGGCTATTTAGCTTTTTCCTTTTCCAATATAGCTTTCAACTTTGCAACGATTTCGGGATGTTCGGCCGCCAGATTCTTCTTTTCTCCGATATCCTGCTTCAAGTTGTAAAGCTGTTCTTCCTTGCTGTTGCCCAACTCGATATTCGTCAGTTTAGCATAAGCAGCACCATTACTCGGAGCTATGTATTTCCATTCGCCGTCGGAGACAGAAAGAGAACCGGCAACTTCGACCACATAGTCGCGCCCTTTCAGATCCTTCCCCAAGAATGCGTCCAGATGATCCCGGCTGTCAGGACCGGCCCCTTCTTCGAGCGGCTTGCCCATCAGGCTTGCCATGGAGGCATACAGGTCGATCTGTGATACCAATGCGTCGGAGACACCCGGTTTTACCTGAGCCGGCCAGCTCACAATCATCGGAACACGCGTACCGGCTTCGAAGATACTGTATTTACCACCACGGAACGGCCCCCAGGGTCTATGTTCGCCCAACAATTCCACAGCCCGGTCTGCATAACCATCATCCACAACAGGACCGTTGTCGCTACTCAACACGATCAAGGTGTTTTCGGCAATACCGGCTTTTTCGAGTGCGCCCATTATTTCGCCTACGGTCCAGTCGAATTGCAACAAAGCGTCGCCACGAGGGCCCATGCCGCTCTTGCCGACAAAACGGGGATGCGGCCAACGGGGAACGTGCGCGTCGTTGGTTCCGACATACAGGAAAAACGGTTCATCTTTGTGGTTTTCAATAAATCGGACAGCTTTGCAAGTGATGCTGTCTGCAATGTTTTCATCTTCCCACAAGGCCTGCTTGCCCCCTTTCATGTAGCCGATACGCGAAATGCCGTTCACGATCGCCATATCATGCCCATGGTTCGGACTCGGTTTCAATTTGGTAAGCAATTCCGGATGGTCTTTTCCCAACGGTTCGCCAGGGAACGGTTTTTCATAGCTCACTTCAATCGGATCATTCGGATCAAGATTGACGATCCGCTGATTCTCAACCCACACACAAGGCACACGGTCGCCTGTGGCAGCCATTATATAGGAATAGTCGAACCCTATATCTGAAGGTCCCGGCGTGATAAAGCCATTCCAATCCTGTCCTCCCGTCCTGTCAGACAATCCCAAATGCCATTTACCTATAGCACCTGTTGTATAACCACACTCACGAAACATATCGGCAACAGTCGGCTGTTCGGGACGAATGACCATTCCGGCATTTCCAGCCGCAATCCCCGTGTCATTCCGCCTCCAAGCATAATGCCCCGTAAACAGCGAATAGCGCGACGGCGTACTGGTCGCAGCCACCGCATGCGCATCCGTAAAACGGACACCTTGGGCTGCCAGGCGTTCCACATTCGGCGTATGGATCGTTTTTGATCCGTTGCAACTCAGGTCACCATAACCGATATCATCGGCTATCAGGAAAATAACGTTCGGCTTCTTCTGTTGCTGTGTTACTTTTTCTTCCGCCTTTTGTCTGTTTCCAGAACAGGAGGCCAGCAAGGTAGCTCCTATTCCCAATACGATTGTTGATTTCATGATAATAAATTAACTGTTAATTGATAAACCCTTTCTCCATTTTGAGATTGTCAATCCGAGAATCCCGAAAACGTCCTCCACACTCCGACAATTGTTTTTTCAGCAAATCTCGCCGGGAGCTATAACCTTATTGTTGACAAATATACAATAAAACGAAGTATATCACAATTTTCCAAGATTGTAATCTGCATACGAAGTTTTCTGCTAATCCTCTATCACTCTATCACTACAAAGGTTGTAGCTATTCATATTCAAACGTCCAAAGGCAGTGATACAGGACGTTTTCCCCTATCACTCCTCTATCACTTCTAAAACAGGACATTTTTGTCATACAATTGAAAACCAATATATTACCTTCTATTACTTTTGAAAAAGCATATAAAATAATCGAATAAACAAATGTAAAAACGAATATAACAGGTATTAAATTGGCGGAATACGGTTCTTCATTCCACAAAAGCTATCTCTTTTTTTAGCAAAGACAAGCACATCATTCCGTAAACACCCCCATGTTGCCATCCTTTACATCCGGGTGTAGAGAGCCGGTACATCCGGGTGTAAGAGGGGGCAACATGGGGGTGTCCGGCAACTAAAGTACCATGCCGGACAATAAAAACCACCCGGTTTTACCTATTTTATAGCCGTTTTTACATAAAATAATCGAGTGATTTATAAGGATGGAAATCGGGTATTTATTGCTTTTGTTATTTGTAATACGCTACTATACAGATGTGTATAAGCGCAATTTCTGTTTTCCATCCAAATTGCCTGTGATAGGGTAGTGATACCGTAGTGATAGAGAAAACGGGCATATATCACTAACGAAACAGGTTGAATATCAATCGATAAAAAAGGAATCAGTGATACAGTGACAGAGGAACACCGTTTTGACATACTTCAATAAACAATTATTTGTAAAATGGTTTCAATATATTCCCTGCCGAGCCATACGCTCCACATTCGGTGTCCTATACCAGTCGTTCAACGCACTGCGAACCAGATTACCTCACCTTATCCGTCAAAAAAAGGCAAAAAGGTATCCATTACTCCCATATCATCCACCAAGAATAACACAATATTAGGAAATTCTTGTGCCAGAAGCAACCGACTCGAAAGAAGTAACCGATCATCAAAAACTCTCCTTCCGGACCATTTTTCCAGATTTCCATTCCGTAAGGAGAAAAGTAACTTTTAGGATGTCCGATATGATTCCCAGCTATATTAATATCCATCCGTTCTGCAATGGATTTTCTGTCACATGCCATTTTCCTATATGGCAAGTCTGGTAGCCTGTTTTTTTCAATACTTCCGGAAGAAGCCGGACACCCGGCTCCAGAGCTGTCCGGTTGGGATATCTCCAAAGCATTAAGCGAGATACGCAACCACTTGGTTCGCCTCGATATTCTTGCCATACTGATCTGTCTGATCGACAGTTCGTCCGGCCATTAGTTTTTGACATTTTGCGCAAGTCCCGCCAGTTTCCCTATCGGGCACCATCTGCGAGGCTCCGTTTTTAACCGAAAAAGGCCTTTGTTGGAACAAATTTATTTTCTTCAACAGATTTAAGGGAAATTCGGTTAGTAAGCACTATCTTTGCACTTTGTAAGCGAGGGGTATCCTTATATTATCCCCCGTATGAACGGAATACCATTAATAAATCGACGATATGATTCTATTCTTTCAATCTCCAACAAAGACGGTGTTAGCTGTGGAGGCTGCACACGCTTTCTCTCCTGAAGATGTAGAAAAATTAGTTTGGGCTTTTAGCGAGGCAAAACCTCTCCAGGCTGAAACATTGGAAGGCTGGTATGTTGGTCCACGCCGGGAAATGATTACCCCGTGGAGTACGAATGCCGTGGAAATCACCCAGAACATGGGACTCACCGGTATATCACGCATCGAGGAATACTTCCCCGTTTCTTCCGGCGAAGCAGAACATGACCCGATGTTACAGCGTATCTATGACGGTCTGAACCAGGACATCTTCACGATCAGTAAACAACCGGACCCGATTGTTTATATCGAGGATATCGAAGCCTACAACAAACAGGAAGGACTGGCATTGAGCGATGAAGAAGTAGCCTACCTCAACGAAGTAAGCCAAAAGCTGGAACGCCGGCTGACCGACAGCGAAGTGTACGGTTTTGCACAGGTGAACTCGGAGCACTGCCGTCACAAAATCTTCGGCGGTACATTTATTATCGACGGAGAAGAGAAAGAAAGTTCTCTCTTTAACCTGATTAAGAAAACATCGGCGGAGAACCCGAACAAATTGGTTTCCGCCTATAAAGATAATGTGGCTTTCAACGAAGGTCCGGTGATCGAACAATTTGCTCCGGCCAGCGGCGACAAACCGGATTTCTACGAAGTGAAAGAAATCAAATCGGTTATCTCACTGAAAGCTGAAACCCACAACTTCCCGACAACAGTCGAACCGTTCAACGGTGCGGCTACCGGATCGGGTGGTGAAATCCGTGACCGCCTGGGTGGCGGAAAATCATCCCTGCCGATTGCCGGAACAGCCGTTTACATGACATCTTATCCGCGTACGGAAGGTGCACGCGAATGGGAAAAGATCCTCGATCCACGCCCCTGGTTGTACCAGACTCCGGAACAAATCCTGATCAAGGCCTCCAACGGTGCATCCGATTTCGGTAACAAGTTCGGACAGCCGCTGATCTGCGGTTCGGTCCTGACATTCGAACACGAAGAGAACAAGAAGAAATATGCTTACGACAAAGTGATCATGTTGGCCGGCGGTGTCGGTTATGCTAATATGCGCGACGCGTTAAAGGGCGATCCCGCACCGGGCGAAAAAGTTGTCCTGTTAGGTGGCGACAACTACCGCATCGGTATGGGCGGAGGCGCTGTCTCTTCCGTAAACACGGGCCAATATACCAGCGGTATCGAGTTGAACGCCGTACAGCGCGCCAACCCGGAAATGCAGAAACGCGTTTCCAACGTGATCCGTGCGATTGCCGAATCGGACAACAACCCGGTTATCTCCATCCATGACCACGGCGCAGGAGGTCATTTGAACTGTCTCTCCGAATTGGTGGAAGCAACCGGCGGACATATCGACATGAGCCAGTTGCCTGTCGGTGACCCGACACTTTCCGCAAAAGAAATCGTAGGTAACGAAAGCCAGGAACGTATGGGTTTGCTGATGAAGGAAGAAGATGTTGCCCGTGTACAGCGCATTGCCGACCGCGAACGTTCTCCGATGTATGTGGTAGGTGAAACGACCAACGACATGAAGTTCGTCTTCGAACAGGCCGACGGCGTGAAACCAATCGACATCAAACTGGAATATATGTTCGGTAAACCGCCAAGAACGATCATGAAGGATCATACGGTCGAAGAAACATACGCTCCAGTCGTTTATAAAGAATCCGAACTGCATCACTATCTGGAAAATGTACTTCAGTTGGAAGCTGTTGCATGTAAAGACTGGCTGACCAACAAGGTGGACCGTTCGGTGACAGGTAAGGTCGCACGCCAGCAGTGCCAAGGCGAATTGCAGTTGCCGCTGAGCGACTTGGGTGCTGTAGCACTGGATTACCGTGGAAAAGCGGGTATCGCCACATCTATCGGGCATGCTCCGCAGGTAGCGATGATCGACCCGGCTGCCGGCTCTGTCATGGCGATTGCCGAATCATTGACAAATATCGTTTTCGCTCCACTGTCCGACAAGCTATCAGGTGTATCTTTGAGTGCCAACTGGATGTGGCCATGCCGTAACGAAGGCGAGGATGCCCGCCTGTACAAAGCGGTCCAGGCTGCTTCGGACTTCGCTTGCGCACTGGGCATCAATATCCCGACCGGTAAAGACTCTCTGTCCATGACACAGAAATATGGCGACGACAAAGTGATTGCTCCGGGTACGGTGATTATTTCTGCCGGTGCAGAAGTCAGCGACATTCGCAAGATCGTATCTCCGGTATTGGCCCACGAAAAGAATTCTTACATATATTATATTGACTTCTCGTTCGACACGATGAAGTTGGGCGGTTCCGCTCTTGCACAAGTTCTGAACAAATTGGGCAACGAAGTCCCGACGATAAAAGACAGCGAATATTTTGCCGACGCATTCAACGCCGTACAAGATGCCATCCAAAAAGGGTTGGTTCTCGCCGGACACGACATTTCTGCCGGTGGTATGATCACGGCATTGCTCGAAATGTGTTTTGCTAACGTAGAAGGCGGTCTGGAAGTGAACCTCGACAAATTGTCGGAACAGGACATTGTCAAGATTCTGTTTGCCGAAAACCCGGGTATCCTGGTCCAGGTGAAAGACAAGAAAGCATTCGAAAAGTTGATGGAAGAGGCAGGAGTAGGTTTTGCCATTATCGCCAAGCCGACTTCCGAACGCCACATTCTGGTTTCCAAAGAAGGCGTCCAATACCACTTCGGCATCGACTACATGCGCGACGTATGGTACGAATCATCTTATAAACTGGATATCAAGCAGAGTGGTAGCGTATGTGCAGGCAATCGTTTCGAGAACTACAAGATGCAGCCACTGGAATTCAAGTATCCGAAGAGCTTTACCGGCAAGCTGTCTTCTTACGGCCTGACTGCCGATCGCAAAGGAAAGAGCGGAATCCGTGCCGCCGTAATCCGTGAAAAGGGTTGCCAGTGCGAACGTGAAACGTCTTATGCACTGTATTTGGCAGGTTTCGATGTGAAAGATGTTCACATGACCGATTTGGCTTCCGGACGCGAAACATTGGAAGACGTAAACATGATTGTATTCTGCGGCGGTTTCTCCAACTCCGACGTTTTAGGCTCTGCCAAAGGATGGGCCGGAGGTTTCTTATTCAACGAGAAAGCCAAGAAGGCGCTGGATAACTTCTATGCACGTCCCGACACCTTGAGTCTGGGTATCTGCAACGGTTGCCAGCTGATGGCCGAGTTAGGGGTTGTTTATCCGGAACATGAGAAGAAACATAAGATGTTGCACAATGATTCGCACAAGTTCGAATCGAACTTCATCTCGGTCGAGATCCCGAAAAACCATTCTGTCATGTTCGGTTCCTTAAGCGGTTCCAAATTAGGAATCTGGGTGGCTCACGGCGAAGGCAAGTTCTCTTTCCCGTATGAAGAAAAAGAATATCATATCGCACTTAAATACAACTACGAAGGCTATCCCGCCAACCCGAACGGTTCGCCTTGGTCGGTTGCCGGTGTCTGCTCTCACGACGGACGCCATCTGGCAATGATGCCTCACCTGGAACGTGCGATGTTCCCATGGCAATGCGGTTACTATCCTGAAGACCGACGAAACAGTGACGAAGTCACTCCGTGGATCGAAGGTTTCGTGAACGCACGGAAGTGGATAGAAGAGCATAAGAAATAATATTTGGATAGGAAGTTGCGTTATAATAATATAGCGCAACTTTTTTTATTTATGAAAGGTTTATCTATTACTCATTTAAATATTATCCATTATGAAAAAGATTGCTTTATTATTGTTGATGTTCGTGGCGTTTCAGGTCAGTGCACAGGATTTCCATTTCTTACCGAAGATCGGATTGAACCTTGCCAATATGACAAATAGTGACGGAAGTATGAAGCCTGGGTTGAACGTCGGGGTTGCCGCCGAGTTTCCTATCAATCCGCAATTTTCCGTCGAGCCGGGAATCTATTATTCCATGCAAGGAGTGAAAGAATCAGAAGGCGGAATCTCCGGCAAAATCAAAAACGATTACATAAACATTCCTATCTATGCAAAAGCCTATCTATACAATGGCTTTTATGCATTTGCGGGACCACAATTCGGTTTCTTAGCCCGTTCTAAAGCAAGCGCCTCTTATAACGGTACTGACATTTCGGTCAATTCGAAAGATGCATTCAAAACATTTGATTTCGCACTAGGAATCGGCGTCGGCTATCAATTCGATTTAGGCTTGCTGGTTTCAATGAACTATAATATAGGATTCACCAATACCTTATCCGATGGCGACATCACATTAAATGGCAACTCCATGAATTGGGATGGGGAGAAATCCCGCAATGGCGTCCTGCAGATCAACCTCGGTTGGAGATTCTGAAATATCCGCTTGCCGGTATAAAATCCGACAGGCATCCATTTTGAAACGGATAGGCTTCGAAGAACATTCGAATGCTTATCCGTTTTTTTATGCTGCCCGACATTATAAATCACGGATTCTTATTATTGCGTCTTCCGTATTAATCCCTATCTTCGCGACCTAAACAATAAACAAGTACACTGATTCATGAAAAAGTTGCTATTTATCTTCTTTACAGCAGGTCTTATACAGGGATTTAGCTCTTGTTCCCACAAAGACACTCCAGATAATGCACTTGCATTGATCCCACAGCCCCAAGAAATGAAAGTCGGGACGGATCATTTCAAACTGACTCGCCGGGCAGCTATCACACTCGACACATCCAATCCTCAGTTAATAGGGATAGCTCGGTACTTCAACAATAAAGTTGCCCCCGCAACAGGTTTTGAAATTCCGGTTGAAAAGCACGGCAACATTGAATTTAAGCTGACCGACAATACCGCTTTCGGTGCAGAAGGATATCGCTTGCAGGTAAAACATGGCGATATCATCATCACCGCCCATCAACCGGCCGGGATCTTCTACGGGATACAGACTTTATTGCAGATGCTTCCCCCCGAAATAAAAAACAGCCAGAAACAAAAAGGCATCGACTGGACGGTTCCCTGTACCGACATCACCGACAAACCCCAGTTTGCCTGGCGCGGACTTATGCTTGACGTCAGCCGCCACTGGTTCACTAAAGAGGAAGTAAAGAAATACATCGACGAACTGGCAGAATACAAAATGAATGTATTCCACTGGCATTTGACCGACGATCAAGGATGGCGTCTGGAAATAAAATCCCTGCCACGCCTGACAGAGGTTGGCGCCTGGCGCGCTCCGCGCGTCGGGCAATGGTGGCAACGCGCACCACAGCAACCAGGAGAAGAAACGACCTACGGAGGCTTCTACACACAGGAAGATGTGAAGGAAGTATTGGCATACGCTGCAGAACGCTACGTACGCGTCATTCCTGAAATAGACGTGCCGGGACATAGCCTGGCAGCACTCGTCGCCTATCCTGATCTGGCGTGTATGAAAGCACCATCGGCTGTCGGGGTCGGCAACAAGTTTTACGGCGAAGACGAAAACACACTTTGTGTCGGCAAAGATGCCACTTTCGAGTTTATGGACAAGGTCTTGACAGAAGTTGCCGCCTTGTTTCCGGATGAATACATCCATATCGGAGGAGACGAATGTTTCAAAGGTTTTTGGCACAAATGTCCACGTTGCCAAGCTCGCATGAAAGCGGAAAACCTGAAGAACGAAAACGAACTACAAAGTTACTTTATCCACCGTATGGAAAGCATCTTGAAAGAAAAAGGGAAAAAACTGATCGGCTGGGACGAGATTATCGACGGCGGGCTGGCTCCCGATGCTACCGTTATGAGCTGGCGCGGTATGGAGGGCGGAATCAAATCAGCAAAAGCCGGTCATCATGTGATCATGACACCGACCGAACATTGCTACATCGACCTCTGGCAAGGAGAACCATCTGTCGAACCGGACACCTACTCCATGTGCCGCCTGAAAGATTCCTACAGTTTCAACCCAGTTCCCGACAGCGTGCCGGCCGAAATGATACTAGGAGGACAAGGCAATCTCTGGGCTGAATCCGTCCCCACTTTCCGGCATGCCGAATATATGACCTGGCCACGTGGATGGGCACTTGCCGAAGTCCTTTGGACCGGACCTTCCAAGACGGATTGGGACCGGTTCTGGCCACGTGTCGAACGACATTTCGTTCGTGCGGACCAGGCACAGATCAACTATGCACGCAGCATGTACAATGCCATCGTCACTCCTTACTATACTAAAGATGGTGTTTTGGAAATCAAACTGGATAGCGAACCGGGCAATCTTGACATCTACTATACATTCGACAATACGGACCCCGACAACTTCACTCCGAAATATGAAGCTCCGCTCCGAATACCCAAGAATGCGACTTGGTTACGTATTGTCACTTATCGGGACAACAAGCCGATTGGCAAAGTTATAACATTGACAATCAAAGAACTTGAAAAGCGGGCGGATAACACTCGCCATGTCGTCGGCAACTTGTAACATAAATGTAACATATATGTCGTAAATGCGAAACAGTTTTCTCGTTCCTTTGTAAATAAAATCATAGAGTCCAAAAAGTTAGGAATGAAATCAGGAAAGATTATTGCGCTTGGCCTGTTGGCGCTGCTTCCAATTGCGATGAAGGCACAGGAAGCTCAGGAAATAGAAAAGCTGAATGCTCGTATCGATTCACTTTCGCAGGAGACGACAACCCTGGATAAAATCGTCCGTAAACTCAGCAAATTCAAAGTATCCGCTTATATCCAAGGACAATTCCAATATGGTCAGGAAGATGCCACCCTGAAAGTCGGTGACAAGAACGAACATGAAGACAAAGGTTTCAACCGTTTCGGCATCCGCCGCGGACGGTTGAAATTCGAATATAATGACGGTATCGGAACCGGTGCTGTACAGATCGAAGCCAACGACAAGGGTGTCAGTTTCCGTGACCTTTACATCGGTATAAAAGATCCCTGGACAAAACGCTGCCAACTGATGGCGGGTGTTTTCAACCGCCCTTTCGGTCACGAAATCGGCTACTCGACTAGCGGATTAGAATCTCCCGAACGTGCCACCATCATCCAATACTTCTTCCCCGACGAACGCGATTTAGGCGCCATGCTGACACTCCGGGCTAAAGAGACAAGCCCGATCGGTTTTCTCCGTCTCGATGCCGGACTGTTCGCCGGTAACAGCATCAATCGGGAAACAGACAGCCGCAAAGACTTCATCGGCCGCTTGGGAGCCGAAAAGAAAATCGGCAACTGGGGAAAATGGGGAGCAGGCGTCTCCTACTACAACGGCGGAGTTTACAACCCGACGACAACCGCCTACGAACTCCAGGATAAAAAATTCATCGCAGTCGACAAAGGAGAAACCGGTACATACATGAAACGTGAGTACATCGGCTTGGATGCTCAGTTCTCATTCAAAAACAGTTGGGGAACGACAAGCTTGCGCGGTGAAGGACTGTTAGGTACACAACCGGGTATCGCCGGCAGCAGCAAAAGCCCCAACACAGGGACACGCCCGGCCAATGAACCGGAGAACTCCCTGTTCAAGCGTCCTTTCATCGGCTACTTTTTCTATTTGGTGCACGACATCGGAACCACTCCTTTCTCTGCCGTCTTGAAATACGACGTTTATGATCCCAACACCAAGTTGAAAGGGAATGAGATCGGCGTTGAAAACAGCTTGACCTCCAAGACCGACCTCGCCCAGAGCACACTCGGCATCGGCGCTTTGTACCGTTTCAACAAGCATATCCGCGTGCAAGCCTATTACGAGTTCAACTTCAATGAAAAGAGCGATTTCGTAAAGGGATATGAAAAGGACAGGGAAGACGACGTATTCACCTTGCGTCTGCAATATAAGTTTTAATACAAACGTAACATCTGTTTCACACGCTTGCAACACTCCTGTATTTACTTTGCATACAGAAATTTAATTCAAAACAGAGTAATGAGAAAGACAATTGTTATGGCCGCAGTAGCCGCCTGTATGTTTGTATCGAACGTGTTTGCACAGAGAATTAAAGGGAGCGACACTTGCCTTCCCTTAAGCCAGACGGAAGCAGAAAACTTCATCAACAAAAATAAATCGGCAAAGATAACCGTGACGGGCGGCGGCTCCGGCGTTGGTATCTCAGCCCTGATGGAAGGGACAACCGATATCGCCATGTCTTCCCGTAAGATGAAATTCGATGAAAAAGTCAAATTGCAGGAAGCGAAGAAAAGCACCAAAGAAGTGGTGATCGCTTACGACGCACTGGCAGTAGTCGTACACCCGTCCAATAAAGTGTCCAACCTGACGCGTGAACAGCTGGAAGGCATTTTCACAGGAAAGATCAAGAACTGGAAAGAAGTGGGCGGTGCCGACATGAAGATCGTAGCCTATTCGCGCGAAACGTCTTCCGGAACATACGAATTCTTTAAGGAAAGTGTCCTGAAGAACAAGAACTATATGAACGGCATCCTCAGTATGCCCGCAACAGGAGCCATCATTCAGTCTGTCAGCCAAACAAAAGGAGCCATCGGCTATGTCGGTTTGGCTTACATAAACAAAGAAGTAAAACCGATTCATGTCTCTTACGATGCAGGCAAAACATTCACCGAGCCATCCTTCGAGAATGCAAAAAACAAGGCATATCCGATCGTCCGTCCGTTGTTCTATTACTACGATGTAAAGAATGAAGGTAAAGTGAAACCCTTTATCGATTATATCTTATCGGCTGAAGGACAAGCAACGGTTAAACAAGTCGGTTATATCCCGGTAAAATAAGTCAAAAACCATATAGCTCCCACGCTTGACGCGGGATCGCGTTAAAGCCGGCCATATACATCTGATTGATATGGTCGGCTTTTTTGCATCCCCGCGCTTGACGCGGGGACAAGAGGGAATGCACAGTCATTATTTATTTGTGCATAATATCGGTTGATTTTGCACATTCTTTGGTTTATTGTGCTACCTTTGCCACATATATATTTTTTATTTACACATTTTACTTACATGAAGACATTAACAATTGGGGATCTGAAAGCCCGCATTCCAATCATCCAGGGTGGAATGGGCGTAGGAATCTCTCTCTCCGGCTTAGCCTCAGCCGTTGCAAATGAAGGTGGGATTGGCGTTATCTCCGCCGCCGGTCTCGGTCTCTTATATAAGAAACTTTCTCCCAACTACACCGAAGCCGGCAATCTGGGCCTTGCAGCCGAGATCCGGAAAGCCCGCGAGAAGGCCAAAGGCATTATCGGCGTGAACGTGATGGTCGCCCTTTCAGACTTCGCCGAACTGGTGAAAACCAGTATTGCGGAAAAGGTAGACATCATTTTCAGCGGTGCCGGACTACCTTTGGACCTGCCGTCTTTCCTGAAGAAAGACAGCGTGACGAAGCTCGTCCCCATCGTTTCCAGTGCACGTGCCGTCCGCATCATCTGCGAAAAATGGAAAAACAACTACGACTACCTTCCCGATGCCGTTGTGCTGGAAGGGCCAAAAGCCGGCGGCCACTTAGGATACAAGGAGAACCAGCTGGAAGACGAGCATTTTTCACTCGAAGAACTGCTGCCTCAAGTAGTGGAAGAAGTTTCCCACTTCGAAGAAAAATATAACAAAAGAATCCCGGTAATTGCAGCAGGAGGCATTTACACGGGTGAAGACATCAAACGCGTGATGGACCTGGGAGCATCGGGCGTTCAATTAGGAACCCGTTTCGTCACCACTACCGAGTGCGACGCTTCCGATGCTTTCAAGGAAAGCTACGTCAAGGCACAGGAGAAGGATATCGAGATCATCAAAAGTCCGGTCGGAATGCCGGGCAGGGCAATCCACAGTCATTTTCTCGAAAAGGTAAAAGCCGGGATGAAACAGCCGAAGGTCTGTCCTTTCAACTGCATCAAGACATGCGATATCTCGCGAAGCCCCTACTGTATCGTAACAGCCCTGTACAATGCCTTCAAAGGGAACTTCGAGAACGGCTACGCTTTCGCAGGAAGCAATGCCTGGCGGACAACCCGCATCATGTCGGTGAAAGAAACGATAAGCGAGCTGATCAACGAGTGGAAACGCTCTGACCAACCGACTCTTTCCTCCCGATAAACAAAAAGTTTCATCGGCTTGGAACTTTTGTTTCCCGCCGATGAAACTTTGGTTTCTTGCTGATGAAAATTTATTCTCCTGCAAGTAAAAATAAACTTTCACCTTGAGAAAAAAGTGAAAACTTTATCATTTATCCTCTTTTTTCTTCATATTCGTCTCGATAACGAATGCGACAATCAATCCCAAACCTCCAAACAAAAGGACGGAGGCGCCATAAGCTGAACTGATAGCTTCATATTCATTACGAAAATCCAATGAATGACTATTAGCAGCAACAATTAAATTACAGAAAAAGCCTACAAGTATCCCTAAGCCGATTCCCATCAACAGACATCCCGTTTTTAAAGAGCTAAACGAAAAACGAGGCAAACTATACGAAGGGAGGCTCAGCCTTTTTCCCAAATCAGCAATATCCATTCTTTCACTGATCTTCTCAATGATCAACAAACGTTCTTTACGACGAACGAACAGTTCAAACAAAGCGTAAATACCTAAACAAATGAATCCGACAACCAGCGGAGCTGTAATAAAATCCATCATAACTGTATTGTTTTAAATGATTAATTAATTTCTTTGCTACTTTTGACGCATCTCTTTCCGAAAGGTTACAGATCGGGGGGAAAAAATATATTGTATTTTTGCCGATGCAAGTTGTAACCTATTCGCCCGGCTTGCGTCCATTATAATACGATGGAGTTGTATACCGACACATATTATATACAAAGGATACAAGCGGGAGATACGGCATGCTTTGCCTGCCTTCTGGATAAATACAGCCGTCCTGTTCATTCGTTAATCCTAAAGGTGGTCAGAAACCGGGAAGATGCGGAGGAACTGGCACAGGATGTGTTTATGAAGGTGTTCAAGCACCTCTCGTCGTTCAAAGGGGAATGCAGTTTCTCCACGTGGATCTACCGGATCGCCTACAATACAGCCATCTCGGAAACACGGAAAAAGAGACACGAGTTTCTGGCGATCGAGGAATCGGTTATTAATAATGTATCGGAACAAGAAGTAGCCGAAGCACTAGACAGGACAGACAGCTCCGACCAGATACAGATGCTCGATGCCGCCCTCGCCCAATTGCCACCCGATGAGCGGGCGATCATCCTGCTCTTTTATATGAAAGAAAAAACGATCGACGAAGTGGCGACGATCACCGGATTGACTGCATCTAATATAAAAGTGAAATTGTACCGCATACGAAAGAAACTGTTTTTTGTATTAAAAGGAATGGAGGAACAATAAAATGACAGAGAAGAATGACATATTGAAAGACCTGTTCAGCCGGATGCCGGAAGAGGAGCTTCCGGCTTCGTTCCGAGCCAACGCGATGAGACAGATCATGGCCGAAGCCGAACGGATACGCAAACGCAACGAACGCTGGGGATGGATTGCCGTCATCGCCGCCTCGCTGCTTATGGTCGGTATCGCGATCGCTTCATTCCTTTATATGAATATTTCCCCAATATCCGTACAGATCCCCAATATGAGCACACTCCCCTTCTATGCCTATATCGGGATACTTGCCCTCATCCTGCTGGGAGCCGATTACAAATTCAGGCAACTATTCAAAAGGAGGCAGATGTCTCAGAAAGAAAAGATGTAAGTAGCGGTATTACAAGCCCAATAGATTGTTTTTTCCATGCAAAAAGTCTTGCAAGTCAGAAAAAAGCATTACCTTTGCCCCGATTTTTGAGAGATGACAACATAATGTCTAACTTACTAATTAAAACAAACTTAAGTATTAACAATTAGAGAATGGAAAATTTAAAGAACATTCAGCCCATTGAAGATTTCAACTGGGATGCTCTTGAAAAGGGCGATTCTTACGGTGAAGTAAGCAAGGACGATCTTGTAAAAACGTATGACGAGACTTTGAACACAGTAAAGGACAAAGAAGTCGTTATGGGAACCGTAACTGCAATGAACAAACGTGAAGTTGTAGTAAACATCGGTTTCAAATCAGATGGCGTTGTATCTATGGCAGAATTCCGTTACAACCCGGATCTGAAAATTGGTGACGAAGTAGAAGTCTACATCGAAAACCAGGAAGACAAAAAAGGACAGCTGATCCTGTCTCACAAGAAAGCACGCGCTACACGTTCTTGGGATCGTGTAAACGAAGCTCTTGAAAAAGACGAAATCATCAAAGGTTACATTAAATGTCGTACGAAGGGCGGTATGATCGTTGACGTATTCGGTATCGAAGCATTCTTGCCGGGTTCTCAGATCGATGTCAAGCCGATCCGCGACTACGATGTATTTGTAGGTAAGACAATGGAATTCAAGATCGTTAAGATCAACCAGGAATTCAAGAACGTTGTTGTATCTCATAAAGCTCTTATCGAAGCTGAACTCGAACAGCAGAAGAAAGACATCATCTCCAAACTTGAAAAAGGCCAGGTACTGGAAGGTACAGTCAAGAATATCACTTCTTACGGTGTATTCATCGACCTGGGTGGCGTAGACGGTTTGATTCACATCACAGACCTGTCTTGGGGCCGCGTTTCTCATCCGGAAGAAATCGTTCAGCTGGATCAGAAGATCAACGTGGTTATCCTTGACTTCGATGATGAAAAGAAGCGTATCGCTCTCGGCTTGAAGCAGCTGACTCCGCATCCTTGGGATGCTTTGGACCCGAACTTGAAAGTGGGTGACAAAGTAAAAGGTAAAGTTGTCGTTATGGCTGACTACGGTGCATTCATCGAAATCGCTCCGGGCGTAGAAGGTCTGATCCACGTTTCTGAAATGTCTTGGACACAGCACTTGCGTTCTGCTCAGGACTTCATGAAAGTAGGTGACGAAATCGAAGCTGTTATCCTGACCCTGGATCGCGACGAACGTAAGATGTCATTGGGTATCAAACAGCTGAAAGCTGATCCGTGGGAAGATATCGAATCTCGCTTCCCGGTAGGTTCTCGTCACATGGCTAAAGTTCGTAACTTCACTAACTTTGGTGTATTCGTAGAAATCGAAGAAGGCGTAGACGGCTTGATCCACATCTCTGACCTGTCTTGGACAAAGAAAATCAAACACCCGTCAGAATTTACTCAGATCGGTGCTGAAATCGAAGTTCAGGTTCTGGAAATCGACAAAGAAAACCGCCGTTTGAGCTTAGGTCACAAACAGCTGGAAGAAAATCCTTGGGATGTATTCGAAACAATCTTCACTGTAGGTTCTATCCACGAAGGAACAATCATCGAAGTACTGGATAAGGGTGCTGTAATCTCTCTGCCTTACGGCGTAGAAGGTTTCGCAACTCCGAAACATCTGGTAAAAGAAGACGGTTCTCAGGCTGCTGTAGACGAAAAACTGCAGTTCAAGGTGATCGAATTCAACAAGGAAGCTAAGAGAATCATCCTTTCTCACAGCCGTATCTTCGAAGATGAACAGAAAGGCGCTAAGAAAGAAACTGGCGAAAAGAAATCATCTGCAAAACGCGGTGGAAAGAAAGAAGAAGAATCTGCAATGGTAACCGGTCCGGTTGAAAAGACTACACTGGGTGACATTGAAGAACTCGCTGCCCTGAAAGAAAAATTGGCTGGTAAATAATTACCGTCTTTTCAAATAAAACAAAAGGAGATGTCCATCCGGATATCTCCTTTTTTATTGCCTGAAAAAAGAATAGAGAAAGTGCTCTTAGTCTACCTCCTTGATCACTTCCTCTACCTGTTCCTGTTCACCGTAATATTGGCAACTTTCGCCGATACCCAACAAAGCATTCACTTCATGACGCTTGTCCAGGTCCGTAAAATAAGCGTCCACTACCTTATAAATATCGAACCCGTCCGTTGAACCGGCCGCCAGATTCAATGATTCTACCAATTTACCTGTAGCTTTGCGAATTTCAGCTTTACTGATCAAATGAAACTCGTTGTTGTGAATTAATTGACTCTTTCCCATGATGTTTGATTTAAAAGTTATACTTGTTCTTCATTAATAACCATTCCTCAAAGCGGTAAGTTTAATCTTGCTGCTTCGTTTCATGCACTAAATATACAAACATCCTCGGATCTTTCAACCTTTCAAGCCTTTTATTTTCAATAAACATGAAAAACAAATCCGATCCCAGTCTCACGATATTCCATGATGAGCAAGGAGAACCGGACCTCCAAACATAGAATAAGTTCTATTCTATTTGGTTATGTAAAAATTAATGCTGAAATTTGTTCACAGATTATATAAAAGATATGGGCACGAACGAAGACAACTACAATGTAACTATTCTGATCGCAGAAGACGAGGAAAGTAATTTCCTACTATTAAAAACCATTTTAAAAAGACACTGTAACGTTCTGCAAGCCAGAACCGGCTTGGAGCTATTGAAAGTTTTTGCTGAAAAAGGAGCCGATTTGATTTTGCTGGATATAAAAATGCCGGAAATGAATGGTATAGAAGCTCTGAAAGAGATTAGAAAGAAAGACACGAACATACCGATTATCATGCAGTCCGCCTATGCCTTCGAAAATGACATGGAAGCCGCCCGTGCTGCCGGAAGCAACGGATTTATCACCAAGCCCATCAATATCGTTGAACTAAAAAAAACGATCTCCAAATTCTTGCCGCAGATAATCTGGTAAGAAGCTGAAAGTCGACATATTATAAAAAAATGGAATAGCCATAACGATTGTTATGGCTATTCTATTTTTTTGCTTTTCCACAGACACCTTAACCAGCAAACCCTCCCCTTCATTTTTATCAAAAACCTTTCATTTTACGGAGATATCCGCATTAATTTTCTTTATAAACTCCTCCCGAACAAAACATTGAATCTCCGGTTTAAGAGGTGGGTAAAATTATTTTTCACAAGAAAAACTATACCCGACCGGCACTAATGGATTTTCATATAGAACGAAATATACTTTATTACAAACGAAACTAAAATGAACAGAAGTCAGCTTATCAATATCCTGGCTCAAAAAACAGGATTAAACAAAAAAGATGTCAAACGGACAATCGATGAAATGCAAAAACTAATTATCCAGGAAGTCAAAGGAGGTCAAAGAATCTGCCTGCATGGTTTCGGCTCATTCAAACCTCGTTTTCAATCCAGCCGCCCAGCACGAAACCTGAAAAACGGTACAGCCGTACAGCTGTCTCCCAGGACCATCATTCATTTCAAATGCGCTCCCCACCTGTTGGAGCAGATGAACAAATAAAGAATAAAAAAGAGACTCACTTTTACAAGTAAGTCTCTTTTTTATTTACTCAGCTATTGTCGGGGTGAGAAGATTCGAACTTCCGACCACACGCCCCCCAGACGCGTACTCTAACCGGGCTGAGCTACACC
>CDZK01015469.1_pt1 | contig 95507 bp, 87 predicted proteins | sample 557401 | NCBI WGS metagenome assembly CDZK01 (sample SAMEA3182108, study PRJEB8094) | gut metagenome | biome: human; feature: gut; material: Stool; isolation source: human stools | place: Canada | collected 2013-04-25 | reverse complement strand
AGGTAATACTATTGAACGCTTGTTCATTGGTAAGAAGATCTTTGATAAGATTGATGGTCTTGTTGGTAAGATTATTGATGTAGTCTATAAAGATTGCATAGCTGATGTTACTCAGTATATTGATGATGAAGACATCAATGAAGAGGTGAAGTTTCATACGACTACACACAAGCAAGTGGTTGATGTTGTTAAGACTAATGATATTAACTTGTTGATTGCTTGTGCTAAGCATGGTATTAAGGATATGTATAATGAATTAAAAGAGTTAAACAAATGAGAGTATTAAAGACGTTATTGAAGTGCATCATCATATTGGTGGTGCTCTTCTTATTATCAGCTGCTGAGAGTTTAGCTGATTGGTTTGCATCAGTTATTGATGGTGATGTATTTATTAGTTGCATTATTGGTGCAATTATTGCAGTTGTTGTGCTATCTATTATTAAACCTGATAAATTCAATTAAGCTATGAGTGATTACTATGAAGTTAATGGTGAAGATTCTATCGAGATTAATCCTTTTACTGAGGCATTATTAGATGAATTAGAATCTTAATGTGTTAAGAGTAGTGCTATTAGTGCTACTCTTATTTTTTTTAGACCCTACAAACTCCGTCTAATCAACACGACTAAACCCCTTATTGTAATTGGCGGTCGTGGTGATCGTCCTAGAAATTCTAATACTTAAAGTTATGGCAGATGAATTAAAGAATCCAGTGAGACGTTCAGTTATCGGTGAAATTATCTCTATTAAAGAAATCAACAAAGACGACTTCGAAGAAGGTAAATTTCGGCATGATTGTCGGATTGTTCGTGTTGATCCTCTGAATGGTGCTCCACTTGTTGATGTTTACATCACTAATGATCAGTATGACAAATACGGTCTTAATGCGATTATATTCGCAGGTAATGTTGTGAACTTCAGCATTGATGAGAATATTGCAGGTGAGACCGGTTATATCGACCCTGATACCAAGGAATGGACGTATCATGCAAAGACATTCAACAGCTTTGCAGGTGCTGACAATGTTGGTAGCTTAGGTCTTATCGGTGTATTCGGTAAACTTGGTGTTGGCGCGGATATTGTTTCCGGCTTCATCAAGAACATCGAGACAGCTCGTAAGCAACGTGAAGCTGTTGTTAAGCCTAAAGCGGTTGAAGCTGTTGCTACTGAACAAGCAGAAGAAGCTGCGTAAATTCCGTGAGGTGGTGCTGAGTATACTCTCAGTGCTGCCTCTTCTTTTTGTTACTTAATTAATCCGACTAATGATCATGAAATTACACGTTATTTATAAAGGTCAAACTGTTGATATTTCTTATGATTTACTTTACATCAATACTGATGAAGTGAATATAAGATTCTCTAATTCAAATGCACAGAGTTGTAAATTTTTAACACAATATCTTGAAGCTAATCGTCTTGATTATATTCTTAAAGATAGAGAAGACTATAAGGAAGTTGTTGCACTTCCGGATATATTTGCACTTACTCTAAGTACAAAAAGTACATATCGTTCTCCAGTTGTTAAAGATAATCTCTATGATGCTATTATTAAACGCAGTAATGACATCGAGTTAGCTCATAATGCTATTAGAGAATTTAAGCGTAATGTTAAGATAATTGATGCTAAGTTTGCTGATATGCAAGATGATTTAAGTAAATCTGAATATGCTCGAAGCATTGATAATATTACTAAAGAAATACTTGAATTTAAACGCTGTAAACAGCTTGAAGCCTTAGCATTAATAGAAGAACATCTTGATGTTTCACGTGAAACAATGCCGACAGTTGAGACGTTGGAAGTGGCTTACGAAGTATCGACGTTGTTCAAACTTGAAGACTTTGCGAAGCTTCTATATATTTACAAGTATTTGGAAGATCAATCGAAATTGTCTAAGAAATATCAGAAGGTATATGATGTATTAGACAAATTGGAGAAGTATATGTACCCGGAATATGTTAAAGAAGTTGAAGCATTAGGACAGAATTTATTTGCTGAATTGCAAGAGAAAGCTGCGAAATGGGCGGAGAATGAACCGAATATTAGTGAGTGGATACGGGAGAAATGTAGGCAGTTTGGATTTGAGGTTGAGAGTGAGGATGAGGATTAGAAATGGGATTTGTAGCAGCATCTCCACAACCATTCGTAACAGCATCTTCAAAAACGTCTTCAAAACCGCGATGCGACTTCTAAGTATTGCAAATTAAAATCAAAGTGTTGCAAGCCGTGAACCAAAAGCAATAAAAAGTTTTGAATTAGCATTAGAATGTATGCAATTAAAATCTGCAAAGTATTAGCACTATTTGCAAATTAAATGCAGAATGCTAAATTCAGAGCAATGCAATATGCAAAGAATTTTGAATTAGAATCAGAAAAGATGCAATTAAAAGCCTAGAATTTATATGCAAAGCATTAGCACTAGATTCAGAATTAATTCAAATACTCACAAGCCTCAACCTTGAATATCAGAATTATTTAAATTAGAATCAGAATGAGTATTTTCAAAATTCTTAATATTTGCAATTGTATCAATGTTATATTCAGTATAATTAATGCAAAATAAAGCAATTTGAATATAATTAAGAGTATGGAGTATAGAGTATACAGTATTCAGTGAGCTATTAAATGCTTTAGAAATATTCGCAGAAATATTCGCAATAAATCCTAAGCATATTCAAAACAATTCACATTAACATTCCAAATATCAAAATACTTCGAATTAGCATCAATATGATTTGAAGTAAACTTAGATATTTTTAGATTAATTATTTAAGCTTTATAACTAATACTATATCTCATTGAATTTGTAGTATTAGTTTCATTTAAAACATTAAGCGTATGGTAGTATATATTAAAGATCGAATAACAGATGAAGTCATAGCAGTAACTTATGATGTATTCGTAGTATATGGAAATGAATTAATATTCACTAAACAGAAAGCAACAAAAGCTATTGCAAATAGTTTAAGTGATTCAATATTATTCTTAGTACATAGAAAAGCAAAGCACTTTATCTCGTATTCAGCAGAAATTGATCAATCAATTGTAACATTAAATAAGAATTTAATTGCAGTTGCAATGGACAGTGAAAACAAAGAGTATGAGATAAATCACTTAGAGTATAAAAACCAATTAGAACAATGGAAACATGACATCGAGAACTCTAAGAATAGTTGTAACTGATATTGAAGCAGAATGGTTAGTTCCAGTAACAGCATCAATATCATGGGTAGATTACCAATTAGTTCTTAAATTAACATCATCACGAACAAGACACGGGGTACAAGAGTTTCTTAGAAGAAACAATATACCTGTAACAGAGTTCGTAGATGAAAAAGAATTAATAGTAGATCCAAGAGAATTACAAGAAGTATCTATAAAAGAATCTAATATAACAACAAAGGAGCTTTTAGAGAGACTAAATGATGATGAGTATTAATCTTAATATTATCAATAATGATTATAAGATTAACTGTAGTATGTACGAGGTATAATGTGACAATGGAAATACAGTGTCACAAAGATACCGAATGTGTAGTATCAGATGAAACAATAGAAATAAAAGTAGCATCAGATAAAGTAAGAAATAAAATCAAAGAATTTTGTAAATTTACAAAGGTAAGTGTAAAAGAATATCCAATTATTCATAAACTTGTAATACCAAGAGAATCAAAGAAGGTATTTGCAAAGACCTTTAGTAATCGGTAAAGCTTTCCAATCCCCAATAGGGAACAAGGACTGGAAGGAGCAGCATTTAGCATCCCTATAGTAATAACTTTAGAAATGGAAGATTATTTTACAACAGAAGAAATAGTAGGAGCATTAGTATTCATATTTTTAGCAATTGTACCTCCATTAATATTGGAGTATCGAGAGAAACATCGTAAATAATTTAATAATTCATTCAGCATTACCATTATGAAAAAGAAACTTCTCACAACCAAAGAAATTAAAAGATATATCAAGACACATGATATGATAGAAGAAATATTGTATTGTTTAGTGTTTTTCTTAGTACCATTTGTATTTTACTTAGCAACACATTTCAAATATCTATTTGACTATGTGGATGATGATGAACTTCAAGTGTACTTAGAAGCTGAAAAGAGATATTCAGCAGCAACAAGAATATGGTTATTAGCAATAATAGCAATACTCTTAGTAATACTGATAGTAAAGATTTGACCGCCATATATTGAGAATGAGCCTTTGTTTAATGGAGATGACCTCTCGGTTGTCTCCATATAATTAAGGTCACAGAAAGCAAATTCAAACGTTTTAAATGGCATTTTCAAGTCTGACTTCCGGTATGGTAAAATCGGTTATAAATAAAAGTAAACGCAAAATTTTATGTTTGTAATAGTAGCATCAAGTGCAAAATCAGATATTGAATCAAAGGAATGTGTATGTTTAGCTAAAGTAGACAAAATAGAAACATACTTTGATAAAACAAGAGTTACATTCGCATCATTAGACGCAAAGAATGATGCAGAATATGAATTAGAAGGAGCAGATGTAAACTATTAATTTGTGACTTCATTAACATTAGAATTTAAACAAACACAAATAATCGCAATAATGCCTTAAAAGATGTATATACAAATAAAATTAAAATCATGTACAACATCAGTAATTGCTGTTGTATCTGTGAAAGAAAAAGATCTCAATGAAGTAGAAATAAAATTCAAAGATAAAGAAGCATTAAAGTTAGCAAGACTAAACTTATCTAACGTAGGTTTAACTGTATCCGAACGTGCGTTTAGAAGAATGAGAATAAAAGGATACAAACAGTTATTAATTAAATAAATTGTAATTATGGAAGTACAAGTAGCACAAGTGAACAAAGCAACCATCAAGGATGTTATTAGTATTCGTAGTAATGATGCTAATAACGCAGTAGTTGTATTTAAAGATGCAGCAGCATTTAATACAGCTAAAAAGATATTATCATCAGCTAAGATGAAGTTTACACCATTACATGTAACACCGATGTTGTATTTACCACAAGGTACAGCATTACTCGTAACAGTGTGAGTATATGGAATATTCTAAAGAGTTTCTATCTCAATTTAAAGTAGATGCAACAAACTACACATATGTGCCAGTTGATAATCAACCCCACGTAGTACCACTTGTAAGAAAAAGTACAACAAAAAAGTTTGAAGCATTGGTATATGCAGAAGAATCATCTTTACGAGCATTTCAATGTGCAGCAATACAATGTGATTTGAAGTTATTACAAGACTGTCAAGGGTGTCGATGTTTGCCGGGTGGACGTAAAGATGGAAAAGCCGTAGTATTTAAAATAGAATACATTTATCAAGTGCATGAACAGTGAGATATTTAAACCTAGCTTGCTTCCAGATAAGGATAAGATCGAGTTTGTAAAGCTAGTGTAGCAAGAGTACAAGTACATAGGTTCAATAAAATATAGACCGAGTTTAACATTATGGCAATTTAACATAGAAACGGGAGAATTAAAATCCGCAAAAGTAACAGTTAAAGAGCAATTAGTATGGACGTCTAAAGGTAATTGTACTAAGAAGACACGTAGCGTCATTTACGAGGACAAATGCGTTTACGTGCAGGCGTTAAATAAAAAGAACGCTGAAAAGAAGATCCTCAGAGTTATTAACAATGTAATTAGAAAAAGACAAGAGAATCAATGATTGTACATTTTATTATTTTATGGTTTACAGTAGCATTACTAATTATATTAGTTATGTTTTTAGTGGATTCAATAGGTTATATGTATTATCACCGAATGGAAATGGTTTGGTACGTTCAAATGATGATAGCATTAGTGTTATCATTATTCATTTTAGGTGGAATAATATTAATTGCATTCGTACTTGAATCATTTTGTTCAGTTGTAGGTCTATTGCAAGATGTATCTGTAACTGCATTATCACCGAGATAAGTGTTTGATTATTAGGTTAAGTCAAAATTAATGCTTATCTTTGTAGGCTTTATGATGTTTGAGTTTCAAACGTAGTTATTAATCTATTTATTAATCTTTCTTATTATATGGCGAAAAAGGAAAATCTAAAGACATTTGTTATTCAACAAAGTGATATTGATAAGGCTATTAATTATCACTTAGATAAAGGCGGTAAAGATCATAGATATCTTGCTGATTGTTTAGAGCGTGAAATGTTTTACAGTTATTGCTGGGAAACTATTCATCGTTCTGTTCGTCCGTGGGATGGCTTTCGAAAGATATTGAATACTGTTGTTGATAGTTTGTTTTGTGATATGCCTTCGATTACAATTAAAACAATTGCAATTGACGGTGCTATTACGTTCCGAACTGCTCAATGTAATGGTGTGAGATAATGAGTGGTGAATGCAGTAATTGTGAATCTAGACAGCGTAGGGGTAATGACATTCGTTGTCTAGTTTGTATTTATTTCAATCCTGCAATATTTAATAAAGGTTTTACTAATGTTAAATCACAGCATTTTATTACTAAAGTTGAGAAAGCAATTGAAGATGCTAAAGTATTTAGAGATAAGGCTAAGATTACTGATTTACGACTTAAAGTTAAAGATGTTGATGAAATTCTTAATTCAAATAATAATTCTCGTATATTTCAAGAGATATTTGATGATAAGAAAGAGCATTGGCAAAAACTTGGACTTAATATTGCAGATATATGTGGATTTGAAGATGCACATAAAGAAGTTTCTGAAGTTCATGAAAGTGATAAAGGTAATTTCTATTTTACATTTCCATGTTCTACAAGACTTAGAAATAAATATGTTCGCATTTATGGAACTGATATTTCGACGAGAGCTGCTATTGAAAAGATGTACCCTGATACTGATTATATTCAATATGATTCTGTAGAATGGAATACTCCTAATAAATATACTTGTTGTAAACCTTGTGATTGTTATACAGAATGGATATAGAGAAAGCTTTTGAGAGTATTCAAAATAATCTCATTGTTACTAGAGAACGTGATCATTGTATTACTCAAGTTTGTCCTTGTTGTGGTAAGTATAAATTTAGTGCCGATCCTAGCAATGTTATGGGTAATTGCCTAGATTGTGGATATACTGTTATGAATAACAGAGGTACTATTGAGAGATTCAAAGGACAAGGTGTATTTGCACTATCTCGTGGTGCTAAAGGTGGTATCTTTTCAATTGTTGAAGGCGGATGGAAAGCCGCAATTGAAAGACTACCTAAAGCTGTTGCAGATGCGTTTGATTGTATGATTAATGAACTTGATTATTGTATTCTTCATTCTGTTAAAGATGATAAAGTAGTTACTATTGATTTTAAAGGTATGCTCTAAGTTCCGCCCCGTTCCAGTCCTATCTCCCTACTGGGGTCTGGAAATGCTACGTGGAGTGATGCTAATACTAAAGTATATATTATGACTGAAATAGACTTTGTTGTTGGTGATAGAGTTGTTACCTCTAGGGGAATCTATGGTACTATTGTATCTATTGATGAGAGTACTGATACTTCTCAAGTTAATATTGGTAGCAAAATTGTCACTCTGTATAATAATCAGTTATGGTCGGTTAAGAATCGAATTTCTGTTGTTTGTTATTATACAAATGGTTATGAAAATTATAATAGGCTTGTTACACTTCCTAAACAGTTTAAACTATATGACTTTACTAAGCCATTAGATAATGAATTGTTGGATTATTGTAAAAAGGCTATTACTAAAAGTGTTAAAGGTATTTTTACGATTACGAAAATTGAAATTTAAATATGAAAGCAAATCTTACTTATTCTCTTATTTCTGCTGATTTAAAGCAAGGGATGTATTTGTTGATCAATGATCATCTTGGTTATGTTAGTCGTATGAATGGCGATGAAGCGATTATTTCGTTTTATTTCGAAGACGGTAAAGTCATTAAGCTTGCTAAGCAAACTATGACTCGTGAAGATGCTATTCGTACTTATGGCGAATCTGTGATCAAGTTGATTGCAATTGTTGATGGGAATCCTATTTCCATTAATCATCAGAATTATAAGAAGATTTTTACTCCTATGCTTACATTTGCTAAAGGTGCAGAAGAATCTTATATTGGTGAATTTATTCGTACTAAAGAAGGTCGTAATCCTCTATACGGTGAAGTATCTCCGGTTTATTCTATGCTTAAAAGTGGTGATACTGTCACTATTACAAGTCTTGAAGTTGTTGATCGTTACAGTTTGTATGATTCTACCAAAAGACTTGTTAAAGTCAAAGAAAAGAAATCCGGTTCTAAGTTCTTAGTTACTCGTATTGATGATGAGAAAGAAGAACTTCTTGTTAATCGTAACGATGTAACTCTTGGTGAAAAAGATAAATATGATTTATTTAATGTTATGAATTTTGATGCGTTAAAGAATCTTGTTGCAAGCGGTGAAGCAAAGACTGTTGAAGCTAAAGGTAAAACAAAATCTGAAGCTAATCCTAATGGTAATGCTTTTTATCGTTTGCATAAGAGCAAATGGAAAGCTACTTATAGTAAACTTGAAGGTCAAGATCATTATCAGTGGCTTGCTGTTCGTGAAGAAGATGAAGCAAACAATGAAGCTAAGATTGTTGTTCCTATCTCTGTTCCTATTACAAATATTCCGAAACATCAATTCAGTGGTTTCGATAATGAGTATTGGATTCCGGGTACAATTCGTGAGATGAATCAAGCTAAAGCTGATCTCAAGAATTTTGTTCCTTTTAGAGAAGGTCTTCCTATTTTTGGTAAACTTACTACTACTGTTCTCAATGGTAAGGAGTTTACTTATTTTCTTCTTGATAACATTAAACAAGAATCTGTTAATCACTACATCTTTAAGCATCGAGATATTACCGAGGAACGCCGGAGTGAATTAACCATTAAGAAGCTGCCTACGCTTTAATACAAGCTCGTAGAGGCATTTTTGTATTGAAATAAACCAATTGGTTCACTTTAATACAAAGTGTCTCTATGGGTCTAAAATGAGTCAAAATGAGGATAGTTAAAATTGAAGTGCCTGTTTATAGGTATGCTGAACTTAGTGATAATGCTAAAGAAGCTGCTAAAAGTAATATTCTTAGTATTACACGTAATGCTCAAGATTTTACTGATTCTGTTAAGCATACTCTTGATGTTTTAGGTGTTGAAGAATCTGAGGTTTATTATAGTCTTGGTAATTGTCAAGGAGATGGTCTTTGTTTCACTGGTCGTATTACATGGAATAAAGCTATGGAGATTTCCTATATTAAGAATAGTGTTGATAAGTTAGATAAAGTCTTTGTTGCTTGCTGTGAAGATTGTGTTTATTCTATTAATTTTTATAAATTTAATAGAATGTATAATTATTGTCATACAGTTACCGTTGAATTTGAAGATAGTAGTTGGATGCGCTCTGTAGATTTTACTAAGCTTAAAGATATATTTCTTAATTGGTATGAAGCTCTTTGTGCTAAGTTTGAAAAACAAGGTTATAAATGGTTTTATGAGATTAGTGAAGAAGATGTTGCTGAGTATTGTAATAATAACGATATAGAATTTACAGCTGATGGAAACGTCTTTATTGAACCTACTTAAACCTTATGAAGATATTAGTATTGCTTTTCAACGTTATCTTCTCCAAGTCACTAATGGCAGCGGTAATTTTATTGAGTTTGCTACTACGTTATCTTGGCGAATGCAGTTGGGAATGGTTCTGGAGTTTCTCGATATTGTTTATGATGTCACAATTTCTATATTCCCTAACGGAGGAGCTGTTATCAAAAGTATTAACGGAAGACAAATGGTTGCTGATGTGTATACAACTACTGAACTTGTCCACCCGCTTGTTCGTTATTACAATACTATTGATGTTGCTTGTAAATACATTTTAAAGCCTTTTTAATATGATTAAAATTAAACTTATTGGTCAAGAGCTTAGTGGTAATCTTTATATTACTGAAAGAGGTACTTATATTATGGATACAAATTTTTCTAAGAGTAAAGATACATCTCATATGAATTTGCATACTCTTAGTTGGAATAATTCTGATGGTGAGCCTAATAAAGCTCTTAAATCTGATAAATTTGTTGTTGTAGATGAGTTCTGATTTTAATAAAGATGCGCTACTTAGGTCTGCCAAACGTATTAATGTTTCTTATTTTAAAGAACAACAAGAAGATGCTATTAATGTTATTTGGCAATGGTGGCAATCACAATCCATAAGTTTTACTCTTAGTGGTTATGCCGGTACTGGTAAAGCTCTTCTTGATGATACTAAGGTATTAACCATTAATGGTTGGCACAGCATAGGAGATATAAAAGTAGGTGATAAAGTAGCAGTTCCTACAGGCGGATTTTACCCTGTATCTGCTGTTTATCATCATTCAGATAGACCTCTTTATAAAATTACTTTTAAAGATGGTAGGTCTATTATTTGTGATGAGAATCACTTATGGCAAGTTCGTAGTAAAAGACTTATTCAAAAGTATCATGAGTCTAATGGAGATTATACTAGATATAGTTATACTAAAACAACTAAAGAACTTTATGATGAATTAAAAGATTATATTGTAGGTAAAGTTGGTTATAAATATGCTATACCCTTGTGTGTATCTCCGGGGTTTACTAAAAGTTTTGTTATACACCCTTATGTATTAGGTGTGTTATTAGGTGACGGTGTTTTAACTAATAATTTAGCTAAACATATTAATACTCATTTATATATAAGTTCTAATGAAAAAGATATTATAGAAAAAATTGCTAATATATTACAATGTTCTTATGATTGGCATAATAATTCTAATTTTACCAATTCTATTTATGGTGATAATATTCCTAAAATTGATGAAGCTTTAAGAAATTATAATCTTAGATGTACTGCTATTAATAAATATATCCCGAAAGAATATTTATTTGCTGATATTGATCAAAGATTAGATTTACTTAAAGGTCTTATTGATACTGATGGTCATATTAAAGCTAAAGGTCAAGTTAGTTATTCTACTATATCTAAACAATTAAAAGATGATATTATTACACTTTGTAATAGTTTAGGTATTTGTGCTACAGTTTATGAAGATACTAGAAAAGATAATATATATTATGATATACGAATTATCACAAATGATATTATATTTTCTAGCAAAAAACATTTTAAAATTTATAATGATGTTACATCTAAAACAAAACATTGGAATGATCATTTGTTTATTACTTCTATTGAAGCTTTAAACAAAACAGGTAACACAACTTGTATAAGTGTTGATCATAAAGATCATTTATACATTGCTGAAAATTATATAGTGACTCATAATACTTTTATTATGCGTCATCTTGTACGTTATCTTATTACAGAAAAAGTTTGTGTTACAGCTCCAACTCATAAAGCTCTTCGAGTTCTTGAAAATAGTTCCGGTAAGAAAGGTATGACTATTCAATCTCTATGTGGTCTTAGACCTGATGTAGATATTGAAGATTATAACATTGAGAATCCTTCTTTTAAGGTTATAGGTGAACAGAAAATGAGAGGTTATAGACTTGTCATTATTGATGAGTGTTCTATGATTAATCCTGGTCTGTTTAATTTACTCATAAAGACGGCTATTCAGTGTCGATGTAAACTCCTATTCTTAGGAGATGAACTTCAGATTCCTTATGTTGTTGCTAAAGGAAAAGATGAAGAAGATACTTATAATCGTATTAGTCCTTCTTTTACTCATACCGATGTTCAATTTCGTTTAACTCAAATTGTTAGACAAGAAGCTGGTAATCCTTTGCTTGAACTGTTTGGTATTATTCGCTCTGATTTGATTAATGGTACTGCTAATTTCTATCAGTATATTCTTCAAACTCGTGAAGCTATTAATACTCAAGGTGAAGGTTTTACTATTATGAATAAACTTGATTTCCGCAATAAGGTTATTGAAATGTTTAGTTCTGATAACTTTAGTAAGGATATTAATTATGTTAGACTTATTGCTTTTACTAATGATTGTATTGGATTTTGGAATACTTTTATTCGTGATGGTGTTCTAAATAATCCTCAAGGTATGATAACGAAAGATGATATGTTTACTGCATATCGTACTGTATTTGATGAATACAAATCTCCTATTATTATTAATAGTGAAGATTATGTTGTTCATGATGTTCGGTATTATGTAGCAGATAATGGTCTTGCTTGTTATTGTATTACATTGAGGTCTGCATTTGATGGTAAAGTTACTCCTATGTTTAAGATCATTGATTTTTGGGATTCTAATAATATGGATAATTTCGGTGCTATGCTAAATGCAATTCATTATAAAGCTCTTACTGGTACTGATCGTAGTAGATGGTTTAGATACTTTAGATTTAAGGATATTCATCTTACTATGACCGACTATAGACTCAATGCTGCTAACAAGAATAGACTTGTTGCTAAAGATATTGATTATGGTTATGGTATAACCGCACATAAGAGCCAAGGTTCTACCTTTGAAAATGTTTGTATTGATCTTGATGATATTATTTATTTTCAAACTAAGTGGGGTAAGCGTATTAGACGTAACTCTGCTGAAGCTCTTAGACTTCTTTATGTAGCTATGAGTAGAGCTACTAAACACGCTTATCTAAAATTATAAACTATGGGAAAAGGTGTTACTCTTAGTAAAAAACATGGTCTTAATCCAAGTATGGCAGTATGTTCTATTTGTGGTAAAGCTGAAAGTGTTGCTTTATTAGGTTATATCAAAGGAGATGAAGAAGCTCCTAGATATATACAAGGAGATATTTGTGACGAATGTAAAGCTAGAGTTGCTGATAATAAGTGTTTCGTTATATCTGTTGGTGAAGATCAACGTCTTAAACGCTATACTATTGTTAGTAAAGATATATTTACACAAAAGGTTGAAGGTTGTGCTGTTCTTATGAAAGAAGCTGACTTCAATGCTGTATTTAATAAACATTAAGATATGGAACATGTTTATGTGTTTGATTATTGTACATCTTCAATATATCATTTTACTGTTAAGAATGATGAAGATATTGAAGAAGTTATGAGAGATAAAGGTCTTATACTTGATGATTGCTATTATATGGCTTCTGAAAGTCCTATTGATATTGAAGAACTTTAAATTGATATTATGCTTACAAGTGAAGAACAAGTTCAGAATATAGATAAGATTTATGTTCTGAAAGAATGCTGGGGAGGTTTTTGTGGTATGGGTAGTAATCAACGTATTATTCATAATCGTTGGATGGTTCCTATTACTTGGGTTGCTGAGCAATGTTCTATGAGTGCTGTTCAAGTTCTCGAAGAACATTTGTTTGCTAGTGGTTTAAATGTTGATACTGTTGGTAAGATAGAGTTCCTTAAAGCTAGAGCTAATCTTAAAGGTTATGATCTTACTGCTGTTGTTTGTTCAACTCTGAAATACGAAGACGGAACTTCTGTTTATGCCGATACTACCGAAGAAGATAGAAAATAGATTGCCAATTTGTATAAATGTTTTGATTAATGATATTGCTTTGATCATTACTAGATGTACGTTTCAAGAATATAAGATGAAGTATAATATAAATTCTGATGAATTTGATGATCTTGATAAAGGTTATGAATGTGTTTATAATCTTTATCATATTATATTTATACCTGATATTATGGCTATTGATATGTTTGATCTTTAATCTAATTATATTATGGTTATAGTTAAAGTTACAATGTCTAATGGAAATATTCTTTGTCAATATGAACTTAATACAGTTCAAGATGGTGAAGAGGTATTGGCTAATACGAAACGAGCGATTAAAGCTATCAATCCTGATTTGGATGTTGATATTTATGATGAAACAAATAATAGTGTTGAAGCTGTTATTCATAATATCATACATGATGTTATCGGTTATTGTGCTAAGAATACTCGTTGAGTTGCAGATGCTCCGCTCCCTACCACTCCTTCATCCCTACTGGGGTTTGCAAAGTTTTACTAAATGTTATTGATATGGCATTAACTAATGAAGAATATAAAGCGTTAGGTGAAGCTGAATACATGATTGATGATGTTCTTGTTGAAGCTTCTCCTATTTCGTTTGGTGCTTATTGTGAAAAGTATTCGTTTGATTCTACCGAATATGATTGTGATGTAAAAGGATATGATGTTAAGATTTTTAGAGATGCTGAATCTTTTCATACTGTCTTTATGCAACGTAGTTTGTTTGAACGAATTGCTGCTAAAAGTAATTATTGATGCAAACGAGATTTTCTAATATGTTTGAAGATACGTCTGATGAATTACGTGAAGATGATTATTGTGATAAGTGTGATCTATGTGTGCGGAACTCTCTAATCCCCAGTAGGGGACAAGGACTGGAAGGGAGCGGAACTATCCTACATTTAGTTGCTGCTCCTAGTCCTGCTGATAGAAAGACTAAATACGTACTTAGTGGTAACACAGGTAAATTCATTAGACGTATTCTTGAAGATAAGAAATTACTTGCTTTATCGTATATTACTTCTGTTGTTAAATGTGGTACATCTCAGACTATTAATGCGAAAGCTATTGCTGAATGTTTTCCTAGACTTCAAAGAGAGATTGCTAGAGTTGAACCTAGTATGTTCATAACTTATGGTAAAGATCCGTATTTTATTATTAGTGGAGGTAAAGCTTTTCCTAAAGGTGGAGAAGGTATTGATATACTTCCTAATGGTAAAATACATATTTATACTATGAGTCTTGAATATATGCGTAAGAATAATGATTATAGTTATCTTGATCGTGCGTATGATACTGCTGTTATTGCTTATCGTAAATTTGTTAATCAATGGGTTATTTTAAAATAAATGGCTGCTAATAAGTCACCAACTACTAGTTGGATATACGATATTGAGTGTTATATTAATATGTTTGAAGTTAGCTTCATTCCTTATGGTGTTCCTCAAGATATTATTGATTTATATATTGCTGCTGATATAGCTAAGAATAAAGAAGACAAACGTCTCATTCTTGAAGCTATGGGTGTTAAGACTTTTATTATTTATAGAGCTTATCATGAAGATAAATTTGAACGTCAAAATATGACACCTGCTTCATGGGATGATTCTAATAATATTAGTAGTGGTATTGAAGGTCTTTATATGTTTTTTAAATCTCATAAAATTATCATTGGTTATAATAGTTTTAACTATGATATGACTATGCTTGATATATTTATTCATTATGCTCCCACATTTGATTGGAAGACCGGTCTTCGTGAAGATACTTATGGTAGAAAGCAACATATAACTGAATTTCTATTCGAGCATTCTCAGAAAGCTGTTGATAAGGATATGGGTGGTAAAACGTATCGTAGACTTCTTGATTTTTATAAAGGTCGTAGATATTTCCGTCCTTTTACCGATTTTGATATTCAAAAGATTTTATATCTTGATGCTACATTTGTTGCTCTTAAAGCTGTTATGATAGTTCTGAAATGGTATCGTATTCAAGATTTACCTATTCATTGGAGTTATCGTATCAAACGTGATGAGATAGCACTTGTAACAGATTATAATATTAATGATGTTCTAGGTACTGATGCTCTTGTTAAGAATCAACAGAAAGAATTAGATCTTCGTGCTAAGCTAAGTGAGATGTATACTATTGATCTACGTAATATGTCTCGTAGTTCTATTGGTAAAAATCTAATGACTAAGTTTTATTCTGAATGGTCTGGTATGCCTTCTTATGAATTTGTTGATCTTCGAACTGAACGTAGTGCTGTGCCTATTGGTAAGATTGTTAAGGATAATATTACATTCAAAACTCCTTTTTATAGGAAAATACTTGAAGCTATTCAAAGATATAGTATTTATATTGGTTTAGGTACGGCAAAGCAAAGTGAATTAAAACGAGAAAATATCGCTAATGGTATTGTTGTTACTACTTGGAAAAAGAGTTTTCAATCTCTTGAGTTTTTATCTCATGATAAAGGTTATACTTTAGCCAAAGGAGGTCTTCATAGTAAAGATGATCCTAGAGTTATATGGGCTAATCCGGGTGAAGCTCTTGCTGATCCCGACGTTGCGAGCATGTACCCGAGCTTCATTGTTAATTATGGTGTTAGTCCTCATCATCTTTCATCTAAAGTTTTTCTAGGTATTGTTGAATGGCTTAGAACTACTCGACTTGATGCGAAACATAATGGTCGTAAATTAGAAGCTGATGCTTTAAAGATTGTTATTAATCGGATTTATGGAGCATTAAATGATGCTATGGATTATTTATATGATCCTGAGTGTACTTATACTGTTACTATAAATCTGCAATTATTGTTATGTAATTTAATTGAATCTTTCGAACTTAATGGTTTTGATGTATTATCTGCTAATACTGATGGTTTACTTATAAGACGTCCTAATGACAGACTTGATTTATTTAATCATATCTGTAAAGAATGGGAAGATTATAGTAAACTCAGTTTAGATACAGAAGTATTTGAAAAGTATTGTAGAAGTGCTGTTAATGATTATATTGCTGTTGGATATGGTTTCTATGACGCTTTACAAGAGTATAATCGTTGTGGTGTCTGGATTGATTCTAAAGGCAATACTTATACTACACGTCAAGCTATTGAAGATAAATTTATTAAGTTTAAAGGTTATTTTCTTCAAGACCCTGAATATAATAAAGGTTTTGTTTATCCTGTTGTTAAGAAAGCTCTTAAAGAATATTTCCTTTATGGTGTTGATATTACTGAATTTATTAGAAATTATATCAATACTTCTCGTACTGCCATTTATGATTACTGTTTTAGTCAGAAAGTTGCTGGTAAATATACTACAATTTATAAGACAGTTAGAGATGGTAAACCTGTTTATATTAAGTGTCAAAAGCATAATCGTTTTTATATTTGTAAAAGTGGTGGAGGTGCTATAACAAAAGCTATTGTTCCTGATTCTGATAATATAGCGTATGGTGATGATATTAGTGGAATAGTTGTTGAAGAAGAGAAGTCGCTTGTTGCTGATCAGAGAGTGGCTTTGTTTAATGATTACGAATATAAAGAAGATTATAATCTTAATTATGGTTTTTATATTAATGAAGCCTATAAGATTCTTTATGGTAATGGTAAAACAGGTAAAGGTGAACGTCGTGGTATTAACAATAATAGTAATAACTTGTTTGGTTGGTAAGATATGAAGAGAGATAGAGCTGTTATTTATAAAGATTTTTATACCAATAAATTCTCAGCTGTTAAAGCTGTTATTGTTGTGTATTTAGATGCTGCTTTTGAAGATTTCTTTAATCAATATCCTTTCAATAGTAAGAACTTTAAAGATTACGACCATGATAAGATGCTTAAACATATTGTTTTTGATCTTTGTCGTATCATGGGTGATGCTGGCTTTAGGTTATATGAATTATTAACTGATTATGTTGATGATGTATATAATCGTAATGAGATAGAACAATGCGCTAGAGCTGTTCTTGATAATATTAAACTTACAGATGTTAATTAAGATAGATGAAAGATTACGATATTTCTGAAAAATATAAGCGTATTTATCAGGGTATTCTTAAATGGAAACAAGCTGGTTATAAAGGTCTATTTCAATATACCGAACGTATTGATATTCCTCTTGTAATTAGTGAGGTTATTCAACATGTAGCTAATCAAGTTGAAGCTGATCCTTATGTTCACATTATAGTTCCTGATATTAAAACGAAAGATTCTCTTCGTAAACGCATTGTTCATACAGGTGTAGTTATAGATTTACTTAAAGATTTTATTGATCGTATCACTAAAACTTGTAAAGGTAAAGATATGCTATATGCTGATACGTTTGTGATGCTTGATTGTACAAATGAAGCTTATCATAAAGATGATACTTATTTCAAGAAGTTGAAAAAAGTAGCTGCTGATAGGTTTTTATTTGTTACTACGAAAAAGATTCCGGTTAATATGTTAAAAGCGTTTACTGCTTGTGGTATTCCGATTGTTGATACTATAACTAAAGGTATGGCTTTAGAAGAAGGTTGGATTTCTCCTTATGTTATATATAATGTTGGTATTGAGTTTACAAGTGAAGAAAAAGAGTTATATAAACAGCTTACTGAACAAATCTCTTCTATGCTTTCTATATTTAAAGGTAAAGCTAAGATGATGAATTATGAGTTTAGGAAGTTTACTCATCTACGTATGGATATGGTAGAAGATGATATGGCTCTTATTAAAGCTTGTCATATGGGTGTTAATTATGTAAATAATCTTACTGATAAAGTAGAGCATATACATAGTGAAACAGTACGTAATATGGTTGCTGAAGTTATGGGTTGGAAAGTTAATCTTGATCTTTCTAATGACTATAATAAGCAAGTAGAAATGTATTGGAATCCTGATAATATACTCACTCGTACTAAAGCATTTAGTGATGCTATTGAGAAACGTTTAGAGTTATATAATAATAATATTAATAAGAGAGAAGCTATTGCTATTGCTATTAAGAATATTAAAGGTAAAGGACTTGTTCTAAGTAAGACTCGTTCTATTACTAATTTTGTTGAGACTTTAGATTACTGTATGTGTTGGTATAAAGGTATGACTTCTAGGATTTGTTATGATTTCAATGGTCAGCCTTATACTTATACTACTGGTGCTAAGAAAGGTGAACCTAAAGTATTTGGTGATATTGGTATCCGAAAAGAATGTTTAAAACATCTTGAACATGGTGATGTTTCTGTTATTGCTACAGATGAAGTTGCTAATGTGGTTTTTGATGTTGAGGATCTTACTACAATTATATGTACCTCTCCATATTGCAACCCATTTAAGACCATTTCCGACAAGAAAGAGGAACAACCATACATAAATAAGCCTACTATTATAATATGGCTTTATATGCAAGATTTCGCACTCAATTCGGATGATTACCGCACGTCAAAAGAGAAAGAAAAGCTCATTGATGCACAGAGTAAATTTACTACTGATATTGTCTGGACTAACAGCATTAAAGATGTTAAATTTTAATTTTTGATGATTTAGTGCTTACTATTGTTGCACACGTCAAAAATATTATCTACTTTTACCAATGGAAAATAAAGACAAAGAAAACGACAAAATGAGTGAAGAGGTTATTACAAATGATGCTACGAAAGACGGTGCTAATGCTACTACTAATAAAGGTGAAGTTGTAAAAGCTAATAGTGGAGCTGTTGCACAAGCAAATAAAGATGTAATTACTCGTAATCTCGCTGTTCTTGGTGAATATAGAACTTTTGCTGAAAGTCTTATAAATACTGATCTTGGTGCGAGATTTAAAGAAAATGTAACTAAAGATGGAACTGTCACTGAAGTTATTAACATTGATAACATGGTTACTTGTTTATTAACTGGGCAGGAATTAGGTCTTTCTCCTATGACTTCTCTAGCTTATGGTCGTAATCTTAATCTCGACGCTATTCAAAAGGTTGAACTTGGTAAAACTCTTGGTCTTTCTGTTACCGCTTCTTTAAAGAATATATTCTGTTTTGAAAGTGGTGGTACTAGACAAGTTTATACGGGAATTAATGTTGTTGAAGGTTGTCTTAATAAACATCATATTGATATTGAGATTGACGAAGACTTTGTTCCCGTATATGAATATTTTAATGTTCAGCTAAGTAAACCTATTATTGAATTTAAACCTGAACGTCACATTGATATTGATGAATATAATGATGATTATGTTCGTAAAATGATGGCGGAACAAGGTATGATTCCTGTTACTCGTATTATTAAGACTTATCGTACAACGGTTACTCTTGTTCGTAAAGGTAAAAGAACTACAATTTCTTATACTCTTCAAGAAGCTATTGACGCTGGTCTTAAATCGGGTAAAAACTCAATTACCGGTGCTGATGTTAAAGGTAAAGATAATTGGGATAAACACACTCGTTCTCTTATGAGAAAAATGGCGATTATGATCGCTGCTCGTATCTGCGCTAATGATATTCTTAACGGAATGTATTGTGATGTTGAACTTAAAGACGTTAAATCTATTAATGATGATTACGTTGATGTTCAATATGTAGAAGCAGATGATAACGCAAATTATTAAAGAATAAATACCGTTTGTGGTAGTGATATTGCAAACATCTATCTTACATAAACTATTAATAAAGTTAAAGTCATGGAAAAATTTAATTTTGATTTCTTGAAAGCTGGTATCAATGAAGGTCGTTTTGAAACTGTAGCTAAAGCTGCTAAAGTGAGTGATGAAATTCGTCCTGAGTTGATAGTGAACATCTCCATTAACAAGATGTGTATTAACGGTCTTGCATCTAAGATGCTTAACATTGAAACAGGCGACTATATGAAAGCTATGGTCTTGACTGCTAATCAATGTGAGAACGATGTGAACAAGAAGTTCTTCATCATGGTTTCTAAAGTGAAAACTGACGACATGATGACGCTTGCTGCTGTCGGTAAAGCTAAAGGTGTTGGTCGTAAATTGTTCTGCTCTTACGCAGCTTGCTACTCTCAATTTTTGCAGAATACTCCGGATGCACAAGCTATCACCGCTGATAAGTTGGCTGAACTTGGCTATGCTTACGGAATTGATAAGAAAGATTCTGAGGGTAAACCTTACACGAAGTACACCGCTAACCGCGAGGTTCACTACGAATTGGTTGATACCGGTATCGACTATCCGAACTCTGACGGCTCTATGTTACGTATCTGGGCTTGCGTGAACGCACAGATTATTGATCGTCCTTACGATCCGTCTGTTGAAGCTGAAACTGCTGCTGATGATGCAGAAAATAAGAAAGCTGATACACCGGAAACTATAGCCGATACCGTAGATGCTGAAATTACTGCTAATGCATCGAAAGAAGCACCTGCTGCTCAAGAAACCGCTGGTGACGGGGATGATATTTAATCTATATCCGTGACAACACATTGCTTAGCTAAGCAAATCTATCTTACAGAAAGAGGGACTATTAAGGTTCCTCTTTTTTTTACTCTTTAAATTACTTATAAAATGAGTGAAGTTAATAAAAGTCAAGCTGCTGCTGGAGTTATTAATTTTGGTGAGGTTGTAGTTACCCAAGACAAGAAGTTTAAACCTCGTGAAGAGTTCAACAATTTGTGTCAGGCACATCTCGTATCTGTTGAGATCAAAGAAACCGAAACTCCTAAAGTAGATGAGAACGGTGTTGCATCCACCTATGAGTATGCCGGTATTCCTGTACCAACTATTGTTTTCCGTTATAAAGAAGAACCCGTTCCCGGTGATGAAGTTGATCGGTTTTATACTGATTCTTTCCGTATCGTCACTACTCGTAAAACTGATGGAACTGCTGTAGATGTTAAAACGTTTACCTCTTTGATTACGGAAGCGTACCGGAATTGTCGTCACCGTCTCGATGCTTATATCGATTGTCCTAACTTCGTTGAACCCGGCTTTCCTCAGCCTATTGATATGAACGCTGATATTAACGGTCGTATTGCTCAATGGAAAGCATTTTGTGAATTCTTTGTTAAAGCATTCAATGTTGGCAAAGAGGGTAAGCCTGTATTCTTAGATGAAAAAGGTGAACCTATTGTTGTTTGGATGAAGCTTCTTGCTCATTATGGTGATCGTAAGTATCTTTGTACTCCGGGCTTTGTTGGTCAAGGTTATGTTGAACGTGTTATTAACGGCAAAAAACCTTCAATTGAGATTCTTCCGGGTGAAACTGTTGAACTCTCTAAAGATGCTGATAAAGACGAGAAATCTGCTGGTGCAGCCGCTGAAGCTGGCGTTGCTATGGATTACGGTTCTGGTCAAAGCGTTAATGCTGATGCAATTAATGCTTTAAAGAATCGTTATGCTGGTAACGGTGGTACTCCGGGTAAATATTAAGATGTAACTTAGACTTTTGAAGAGGGTAGAGCAATCTATCCTCTTTTTTTGTGTCTATTGGTTTTGTGCATAGTGTTGCTAATGCTCCGCACGTGACCTCACCTTGCTCCCTACTGGGGATTGCAAATGCTACAAAAGATGTAAATATGTGGAGTACAAGTGATAAGGATTATATTTTGAATACACTTGATCAAGTACATATTTATTCTGTCTTTCTTAATGTTCCTGAAACAGAGATAAATAATTGTATTTGTTTACGCAATTATAAAATCTCTAATCCTCTTCGTTATGATCCTAATCCTTCAGTTAGTTTTAAATGGTATGGTAATAAGCTGATATTTCGTGATTTTGCTGATTATCGTTATCGTGGTGATGTATTTGAAATTGTTGGTCTAGTTCTTAAAAAGAATTGTACTAACAATAAAGACTTCGTTGAAATATGTTCTAATATCATCGAATATGCTTCTGATGTTCTTAATGATTCACCTTATGTTAATCGTGTATATCAAGCTCAAAATAAGATTATCAATAATGAATTTCGTGTTATTACAACTGTAAATCGTAAAATGACTTTTTATGATTATAGGTATTATAATCAATTTGGTGTTACTAATGATCTCGTAGATAAATACGTGAAAGCTGTTGAATCTTTTAAGATTGATGGTGTTAGTAATCCATATTATTATACTCGTCATGATCCTTGTTATGAATATCAAGTTAATGATGGTTGTATTAAACTCTATTTTCCATTTAGAAATAAGCATACTGCTAATCGTTTCATTACTAATAATAAGTGTCCTCTTGAAAATCTTGAGACTTTAATTGATACTAATTATAAGTTGATTGTTAAATCTCAAAAGGATAAACTATTGATGTTACGAATACTGAGAGAGTTGAGAATTAATGATGTTGGAGTTTATGTGATTGCAAGTGAAACTGCTAAACTTCCTGATGATATTGTTGATGTTTTACGAAAGACTACTAGGATTCAAGTTTATGTTATGCTTGACACTGATAATACTGGTCTTACTTCCGCTATCGAATATGAAAAGAATTATGGCTTTATTGCTTTGTTCATGACTAAAGGTTATAGTGCTAAAGATCCTACAGATTTAGTTCGTATTACAGATTACAACTTCGTTAAGAAAAAGTTTGCTAATATGTATTTAAATGAGATCGTAAATGGTAAAAAAGGAGGAGTTGTGCCCTGATGCGCAACGGCTATTATGTGAGGGTGTTCCTCTTAGAGCTTTAGGTGATGGTACTAGGTACTTCTTATATCCTATGAATAAGACTGATTATAATATTGTTATTGATGCTGTTAAACAGCTTCGTGAAGCTATGAGTAAAATGTCTTATCAAAATGCTCAAATTAAACTAAATCAATTCGTTCATACTTGGGGTTTTAATCCTTTTAAAGAAGGTGCATTTATGGGCGAAACTAAGATTAAGTCTGATGAGGACTTTAAGATTGTTGAAACTCTCTTTGAAGTTGTTCAAGGTAAACTTCACAATAAACAAGCATTAACTGGTAGTTATCAATGTTTCTGTCATAAGAACTTTAAAACTATTGCTTATGCTCCTCATAAGACTATTCGTGATTCATGGAATTGTATGCTAATTGCATATAATAATCCTACGCATTGTATTGTTTTATTGCATAACGTTGATGAAGATGGCAACCGTATATGGGGATGATAACGTTACTATTCTTTACAAGCGTGATGCACTGGGGCGTATTGTGTTTTGGAGAATTGAAACTGACGGAAGCTACGAGAGGGTGTCATACGGCTTGTTTGAGCGACTTTCAGATGTCGGACAGGTAATTGTATCAGCTTCAACAAAGACTTCTTATAAGAGCCAAATCAAGCGTAAAATCGATCGAGGATACAAGACGGCAGAAATGTATGGTGTTACTAGTGATATGTATGAGAGTGCTAATCAACTTCATGATCTACTAGATAACGTTATTCCTAAATTTGCTACTGATGCAAACAATGTTGATAAACCTATGAAGTGTCAAAAGTGGAAAACTGGCATTTTTGATTATTCTAATGGTGCTTTTGCTGATCCTAAGATTAATGGGGTACGTTGTACTATCAAGTATGAAGCTGTTGATAACGGTTTATTTGGTACTACTTATGAGGTTGTTATTCGTAGTAAAGAAGGTCTTCGTTATAATGTAAAACATATTGAAGATGCTTTTATGACTTATGTTTATTGTACTCCCAATTATAGAAATATTACTTTTGATGGTGAGCTTTATATTAAAGATCAAAAGAATACTACTATTGGTGGTGCTGCACGTAATCCTAAGAATCCTCTTCATAAATATCTTCAATTTGTGAATTTTGATCTTAGTATTCCTGATGTTTCTAATAGAGATCGTTTTCATCTTAGAAGAAATATATTAAGAAAAGCCTTTAGTTTAGCTGTTAATAATGATGATGATTGTATTTTTATACAAGATATTCCTGAAGAACATGATGATACTAAAAATGCTAAAATAGTTTCATTATGTTCTATTAATATTAAAGGTGATTCTGATGTTGAAGCTTATAGAGATCGTTGTATTGCAGCCGGTTATGAAGGTTGTGTTGTTCGCTCTAAGATTGCAGAATATAAATTCGGTTCTCGTCCACAAACTATGATGAAAGCTAAACAATGTGAAGAGACTGAATGTTTGTGTTTAGATATTCTCGTTGATCCTATAACTAAAATTGTTGATGGTCATGAGGTAGTTTATAATTATGCTAAGTTCAAATGTAAGAATGATTTAAATGCTGAAACATTTGAAGTTAAGCCTACAGCCATTTATAATGGCAATACCGATAATACTATGACAAGTGATTATATTCTTAGTCATAAGAATGAATTTATCGGTAAAATGCTTGCCATTAAGTTTTATGAACGTACAGATAAGAACATTCCGTTTAATGCTAATGCTTACGGAGTTCGTGATTATGAATCTAACGATTAATTGCATATAATGGAAGATATAAATCCTTTTAAAGAAGAAGAGGAAATTAAACAAGACATTCCTGTTGATAGTTCTCCTTCTAAAGCTGAAGAAGAATTATCTGCACTTGTTATTACAACTGAGAAGTATAAACCTATTGTAATAAATGGTGTTTCAATTCCGTCTGTTGTTAGAACAGATGCTCCTGATAAACCATATATAGTTACAGAACCTCGGACTATTGCTGATTTATCTAAGGATGAAGTTGATTGGCTTAATACCAATATTAATTTCATTCTTGATGCTACAGGTGAGTTTATTCCTGTTACTAGTGGTAATCAATTTGTATTCTATCAAACTCTTTTGAAAATTCAGTATTATATTTATGCTCATAATATTCCAATTGAGTTCTTTGATGGTAACAATGAAAAAGCTCGCTATTATAAGATTTGGAATATCGGTTATTTGATCGACAATGAAAATTATGATAGTGCTTATGAACCTCAATTCCGCATTTGTGTTGATAGTAACATGAGTGCTGAAGTTGAGTCTCGTGATCATGCTATTAAGATGTTTAACAGATATACTTATAATCTATTTAAGGAGGCTGTGAAACTTATAGATTATAAAGTTCCTAAAGGTAGTTCTTTAGCTATTGCTAAATGTTCTGCAAGACTTATATTTGATACTGTTAAAGATTTTGAAGCTTGGATTAAAGATAGTGTTATCCCAGCTACAGAAGCTCCTACAAATAATCATATTCTTTCATTCTTCCCTAAACTTAATCCTTTGTATCTAAATTCTAAAGTTAGAACACTTGATACGTTTAGTTTCTATGCTAATCCTAAAGCATGGATTGCTCAGAATGAAGCTGATAATACTTATAAAGCTAAGTTTAATATTTTGATGTTTCCTGAGTTTATTGGAGCATTAACTATTACAACTTATCATTCAGCCGCTAAGACGATTGAGGTTAATATGGAACAACTTTCTAATCGTCTTAAAGCTATTGCAGAAAGTCATATTTATAAAAAGGCTTAGCTATGGATGCTGTTAGTAGTGTTACTAAAGAAATGTTTCGTAGATATTTCATAGCAGCACTTGTTAGCATTGGTATTCCACTTGATCAAGCTAATTTGTTTTGTTGTATGAATCAACGTAAACGTCTCATGGATTTTGGTATTTGTACCGTTATTTCTATTAAGCTTGATGAGTTTATGGAAGCTAGAGTTCCTGATTATAAAGGTTGTATGCCTAAAGATAATTGGGAAGCTATTATAAATTATAACTTTTCAGATGATTAAGATATGAAAGTTGTTATTACTAAACACTTTCCTTTTGGTAAGTTTGTTGCTATTAATATGTTTGCTAGACTTTATCTTAAAGATAAAGATAAATCTAGGCTTACATTAATGATTAGGTATCCTAATAGATATTTTAAACTTATTCAACATGAACGTTCCCATACTAAACAACAGAATGACCTCTTAGGTATATTCTTTTATGTATGGTACGTCATTGAATGGTTCTTTAAACTCTTCACTGAAGGTAAGGCTTATCGTGAACTTTGTTTCGAGCGTGAAGCTAGAGCAAATGAGACTAATGTAGATTCTTATAATGTTATTGTACATTACAAAAATGGTAAAGCTTATACTATTATGCAAGATAGTATTCCTATTTGTACTTATTATGACATTGATGATGTTATCAAAAATATTGATAATATTAAGTATCTTGAGTTTAAACCTTTGAATGTTAAAGGTAGTCTTATTAATCGTAAGTGGGGAAGTTGGTTAAAGTACGTATTTAAGAGGTAGTATTGTCATTGCTACATTTGAATAGTTTACACACAGCTTATGTCGTGAGATACTCTGTTAAAGCCGCTAGTCTTAATTGATTAGCGGCTATTTTTGTTTAATTTAAAATTATTATTATGAATTTTGGAGAAGCTATTGAACGTGTTAAGACTCGTTCTTATATTGCAAGACGTGCTAATTGGAATGATGAAGTGTTTATATTTGCACAAGTTCCTGCTGATATAAATAGAGAAACTATTCCTAAAATGCAAAGTCTTCCCGAAGTTGTTAAACGTGAAATCGAAGCTGGTGGTTGGGATGATATTAGTTATCAAAATCAAATTTGTAAATTTGATAATGGTGATATTACTTATTATACACCTGCTGGTGATGAGATTTTTGCTGATGATTGGGAAACTAAGAGTGATGATACTCTAGCCGAATGGGAATATCTATGACACCTGAAAATGTAAATGCTGTTATAGATACTGTCAAAGGTACTGTATTAGCTGAAGAAAGAATTGCTATGTTTAATAAAGCTTGTGCAATTGATCCTCATGATACAGTAGTTATTGAAGAGTTATCTGAACTTATTAAAGCTGTTTCTAAGATTAATAGATGTCATAATAATGAACATCTTAAAAGTCTTATGGAAGAAATTGCCGATGTTAGAATTGTTATTGAGCGTATCATGCATAAATATAATATTAAAGAAAACGATATTGATAAGCTCGTAGTGTTTAAAATAAATCGTTTTATTGATCGCTATGGCATCTAAAAATAAAAATGATCAAGTAAATCATCCTAAACATTATACTTCTGATCCTAGTGGTATTGAATGTATCGATATCACTCGTCATAGAAATTTTAATATAGGTAATGCTATTAAATATCTATGGAGAGCTGGTCTTAAAGAAGATAAAGATCATAAACTTATTGATAAACAAATTGAAGATCTTAATAAAGCTGTTTGGTATCTTGTAGATGAAATTCATCGTCTTGGTAGTAGATGTACTGTTAAGACTGATTCAATTAATACTTGTTTGCCTATTGATAATGAAAGTATTATTGATGCAGCTTTAAATTATCATGAAAAGATTAATGGTCAAGATATAAGTATTCTCGGTCTATCTAATGGTAATAGTGGTATTAGATTTAATATTGCAGATCATCTTAAATCTATTCTATTAGATCTATATCATACTAAAGTTGAAAATGGTGGACAAACTAAACTTGATATGTGATGAAATTTGTTAGACCTGTTAGTGTTATTCATACAGCTCATAATCTTAAAGGTGGCTTACAATTAGCTGAATTTGCTGGTCGTCTTTGTTATAAATCTGAAGGTAAGATTGAACCCGGAAGTTACGTTAAGTTTCTTCTGATGCTTATTGATAAAGGTCATACTTCGATTCTTGAGCATTGTCCTATTTATATTTGTGGTTATCATGATATGATGAGTATTGAAATGATAAACATTAGGCATTCTGCTTTTTCTCGTTTTGTTTTTGATATTAAAGATGCAAGACCTGATTCTCATTTCTATTATATCTACACTAATCTTCGTGTTGTATATAATGAAAGTCCTGAATTAGCTAAAGCTCTTATTCAGACTTCTACTATGGAAGGTAATGAGATTTGGAAAGCTCATGGTGTTGCTTGGTTTGTTCCAAAATTCGATCATCCTTTCGCTCGTATGAGTGCATATATAACTACTCTTAGAAGTATAGTTGATGAACTTGTACGTGAACATATTCAATCTTGTGCCGTTGAATCAACTCGTTGGTGTGATTATTCTAATGATTCTAAATTTAATGGTGTTACATTTTGTTTACCTCATTGGGTTAATTCTAATGTTTTTGATAATGCTATTAATAATTTTATTAGACTTATTAAAGAAGTAGATGATTCTTTAAGTAAAATTAATAAACTTCAAGCTTATTATTCTAGAGCTTATGTTTTATATGAAGGTGCTTCAGATATTAATTATAAAAAAATTTATCATTATATTAAAACTTGTATTATTAATGAACTTTCATATTATGAAGCTAAAGATGTTCTTAAATTACCTGCACAAGATGCTCGTGAATATTTACCTTTAGGTATTAAAAGTGAAATCTATTATACAGGATTTAATGAAGATTGGGATAATATAATTGATAAACGTTTATATGATAAATTTGGTAAATCTCATCCTAATATGCATATTATAATGAAACGATGTAAAGATCATCTTGATGTAATTAGAATTTCTCAAAAAGCTATTACTGATTCAGATCATGGCGGAGAAAGTGAAAGTGCAGGTGAATAGATTACCAGCATTTATACCTCTTGATATTTATATTAAATATTACGGTAAACCTACTACTGTATTTGAACAAAGTAATTTAGATTTACCTGTAAGTTATTATGATACTCTAACTGAAGGTATGAGTCTTATTCATAGACCTTTTGTTGCAGGTTGGGCTAGTGTTCCTACTAATACTTTATTAGTTAAGGATACAATGGTTCGTTTTAAAGAGATTGAAGATTATAGTCATTACCAAACTGAATTAAATTTCAATGAATCTGTTTGAAATACAAGCTAATATTGATAGGATATTAGAATATGCTGCCGAGAACGGTGGAGATATAGGAGAAAGTGGTACTGAGGAACTTGCGATTAGTGAAGAGGAACTCGGTGAGAAACTTTATGCTTATGCTTTTGTTATAGATCGTTATAACACTGATATAGCATTACTTAAACAATACAAGCAAGCTCTTGATGATCGTGTTAAACGTACTGAGAAAAAGATTAAACGTCTTAAAGATATTATGGCGGAATGTGCTTATAAGTACGGTGAACCGGTATTAAAGAAGAATACTGAAACTGGTATTAAAGAGCCTACTGGTAGTATGTCTCTTAAATATCCGAATATTACTATTAGTGTTCGTAAAGGTCAGGAAGTTGTTACAGATACGGAAATATTTAATAGCTTTCTTAATCAAATGTATCAATACTTTGAAAATCCATCTGTTGATACAGTACCTGCGAACATTGATGCAATTAAAGGTTTTATTGATGTTAAACTTGATAAAGGTTTAAATCTTGATAAAGCCAATAAGATTAAAGCTATTCTCGCTGAACATGGAATTGTTTTTGAAGAAGGTGATTTCAAATTCTATGTTAATAGTACTAATCTTAAAGAAACATTGAATCAATCTCCTGAAGGTCTTGATGCTTGGACGCTTCAAGAAAAGGATATTGTTACAATTAAGAAATAAACTTCTATTGAAACAAAGTATATTATGCCTTTTGTAAATTATCAAAGACGTTCTCTCGTATTTAATGAAATGGGTAAACCTATCAATGATTTGAGTATGGAGGATGCTATTAAAGAAGCAAATCTTGATTATAAAGTAGGTATTAAAGAGACTCGTGTTCGTCTTGAAGATCCTGCTAATCCGGGTAGCTTTCTGTTATATAAAGTTCCTAACAGTTTTGCTACTTATAGAGAAGATACAAATCATGTATTTGGTGCTGTTGGTTCTAAGTACGAAGTTGTACAGAACTTTGTAGCTCTTGATTTTATTAATCAAATATGTGATTACGATAAGAGTGTTCGTATTGAAACTGCTGGTTGCTATAAGAATGGCGCAAGTATGCTTGTAACTGCAAAATTCCCTGATGCTATCACTATTGATAATAAAGATCTTATTGATAAGTATCTCTTATTTACCAATAGTCATGATGGTTCTGGATTAATCACGTGTGCTGTTACAAATATTCGTGTTATTTGTAATAATATACTTAATCAAGCTATTAAAAATGCAACACAACAGTTTTCTTTTAAACATACAAAGAATGTTCACAACGCTATTATGAGTGCTGTGAATAGTATTCGTGCTACGCATATCTATCATGAAGCTATGCAAGAATCTATGCAAGCTCTTAAAGCCATTAATATTAAATCTAATAATATGACTGGCTTTGTGTATAATCTGTTTCTTAATGATGAACAACAAGAGCACATGAAACTTAGAACTAATATCTTTGCTGCTGATAAGGATATTATTTCTACTAAAACTCAAAATAAAGTCAAAGCTGTTCTTGATACTATTGAGAATGGTGTTGGTCAAGAGTTACATCGTGGTACTGTGCTTTGGCTTTATAATGGTGTGAGTTGTTATCTGAATAATGTTGTTGATTATAAGTCTTCTGAAGATCGCTTTGAAGCTCTTACTAAAAAAGGTGCTTATAAGCTAAATCAAAAGGCTTATGATCTTGCCCTAACGGCACTAAGAGCTGCATAATGGAAGAAACTAAAACACATACGTGTTATATTGAAGTTGATGGGAATGTAATTACTCGTGATGCAAATGGAACTCTTATTCAAGAATTTACTGGTAATTGGTCTGTTTTGCATAAGGTGTATAGATTCGCTACTATGACCGCTGCTGAAAAGCAAAAGCATAAGCGTCTATCTCCTAATCTTTATATTGGTAGTATTAAGTATGTTATGAGGCATCCGGGTACTAACAATAGTTTTGTTGTTACTTCTACTCAAATTAAGAAGATTCTACCTTTTATTGTTAATGTGAATAAAGTTAGCTTTGGTGGACTGAGTGAATGTGGTGAAAGTAATGGATACTATTAATACTTCTAAGCATAGTGCTGTTACAAGTGCTATGCTTAGTTCCGCTCCTGACCACATCATGTTCCCTACTGGGATCTGGAAAGTGTTACTAATGCTACTATGATTATAATTAAATTGCATCGTTATCATAAGCCGTGATAATAATGCAAATGTTTGATAATGATAACTTCAATAGAGCCTCATAGAGACACTTTCTTTTATAATATGAACTAGTTATCGTCTGCCAATAGATAATCAATATATGAAGCCCACAGGTGGCAAAAATGGCATTGTGGAGCATTGCAGACCCCGGTAGAGGGATAGATGTGGAACGGGGCGGAGCGTTCGCAATGACACGAGCAGGAGTATGAGTAGTATAGATACAAGAAGAGAGAGGACTGACAGTATTATCTGAAAGCCCTCTCTCATTTTTTTAAGTCCAACAGAAGTCCTTACTTATTTAGTTCAACTATCATCTGTAATATTGGATTCTGTTGCATATAGTATGTATTGTTCTTTGGTAAATAGAACATCTTGTTGTATTGATTGAATAACGGAATAGTTTTCTTAAATGCAATCCAACGTTTATCTTCATCTTTATATGTACCTCTATCATAAAGCATTTCTTCATCATCTACAATCATTGGAGCAATAAGTGTCCAATAAGCAAGATTAAGAACATTAGACATACTTGTTTCAAAAGGTATAGGTGCCTCCATAGTACGTTTATAGAATGAATAAAGACCCCAAGGTGAAGTTTCATAAAGTTCAGTTTGAACACCATAAATAGTATAACAAGCAAGAGCAAAGAATCGATTTTCATCAAGTTCATCGTCATCATCTTTTGCAGCATATAGACTAGCAGCTACAAGAGATAAACCAACAAGAGTTGTAAAATTAAACATGGCTCTTTTTATATTAGCCTTTTGAGCTTGAGGTAGAGTATTATATCTAAAGTTTATATCTTTGAACCAATATAATAAACCGCAGAACCCATTGAATATAGCTTTAGCTTTAGTAGCAAAATCAATATCTTCGTCATTTTCTATAGCTTTATCAATAGTTTCTCTATAAGCACTTTTGCCATTAGATAATAGAAAATTTATCATATCCATGTAAGCACCACTTCTATAAGATTCAAGACGTTCATCAAATACAATTTTACCTACACGTTTACCCCAATATCTAATAAAGTTAGGACGAAGCCATTTACGGAATTGAAGTATCACCTCTCCCCACATCTTACCAGATAACATAGATTTATCGAAAGTATTGTAAATACCATGCAAACTATGATTAATACCTTTAACTTTACCTAAGAACTTAGCAAAATCTTCAAGAGTTATATTACTTTCAGCTTTAATTGAAGCGATACCATCTTTAAGTTCAAAAGCATCATATATAACTTGATTCTTTTCAAACTCAACTCTAGCATTCTTAAGACCTTCTTTATAAGCCTTAGCGTAATTAGATTTCCATTCGTTAGTAAAGTTATTAGCACGATAAGCAATAAATCGAGAAAGATAATCTATAAATTCAACGTTATTGCCTTTAACAGATTCTTGTTTATCTTTATATGCTTTATACTTAGTATAAGTTTCATCATCAACCATATCTTTAAAGAGACGTTCTCTAAGTGAGAATACGAATTGATCATAATTCATAATAGTACCTGCAACAATGCGATGAGTTTGCATAGCTGACAAGAAAGTAGCGAATTGCAAATAATGCTCACCAATAGTATTAGGAGCAAACATCACATTATCCCATTTAGACATACCAAGAGAAACAATATTAGTCTTAGTATCTACTCCAGCTTCAATGTGATCTTCAAAAATATTACCAGCTAACTTCATTAAAGCTGCATCAAGATTATTACAAGTATATTCACCAAGTGATGCCCATAATGATGGAAGAGCTTTAACATACATTTCATGAGCTTTAAGAAGTGTAGCTTTAGTAGTAAATTCACCACCAGTTGCTTCGCTTACAATATTGATATGACCTGTACCAATATTCTTTAAAGCAGCAGTTAAGTTCATCCACATAAGAGATTTACTATTAACTGTATGAAGTATATTAAGAAGTTGATCAGTTAATGTATTAATACGATTCTTACCTTCAAAAGCATCATAGAATTTCTTAAATCTATCAAAAGCTTCTGTTTCTTTACCTTTACGAGAAACAACTTCAGTTTTATGAGTATAAAGAGATAGAATCTTATTAATAACATTTTTACTCTTAACACCATATTCACGAGCTTGGAACTCAGGCATAGCAAGAATAGTTTGCAGAAGATTAAGTTCGGGCTCAAAGTCACGATTAACTTTAATACGTTTAAGCTGATTAATATAATTAAGAGTAACATTCATAGGATCAAAGTTCATACGATCTCTAACATCACCTAATTGTTTATCAGATAACTCTTTATTATATTCGATAATATCTGCAATAGAAGTAATAGGTTTATAATAGCCTCTATGTTTAGCTATTTTATTAGCTTTTTCAATTAGAGCATCATAAGCTTCTTTATTTGTAATAGCGTAGAGATCATACTTAATACGACCTATAACTTCTGGACGATTAAGTGCAGTAGCTTTAAGATAGTATTGAGTCTCTCCACTAAGTGTATTTTTATAATCATCTTCTTGTAATTCGTGATAACCAACAAGTTGTTTAAGAGCATTCACATGATTAGCAGATATGAAAGTCGGGAAGAAACTAGCAGATCTAACAGTGTTAGGCATTGCAACATCATTAAGTTCTGCAAACATCTCTTGCATTTCAACTATCATATCAATATCAGAATGAGTAAGTTTACTAAACTTAGCGTCTCTATAATCAGCTTTTGCAGTTTGAACTTGAAGAAGAACTCGATTAGTAGTTTGACCTCTAACACTAAGTTCAATATTATTAGCTTCAGCAAATTTCTTACGAATCTTAGATTTATAGACACGTTCAATTAGCTTAGTATAATAGTATGCTTCTTCGGCACTAAGATTAGGAAAATACTTCTTAGGATTATTATATACATCTTCAAGATCAAGTTCAAGTCTACCTTTAATAATTTTAGCAGGCATTGAAACATTCATAGTAGAGTATATAGTTTTACCTACAGCATGAACTCTTTTCTTATGTTCTTTCTCAAGTTTAGCAAGAGCATCTTGAGCTTTCTTAACTGTAGCAAAATCGTCAGATTCTAATAGAGGTTCTAACTCAGATCTTCTCTTAATATAATCATCGTATTCACGAGCTTTACCAATTTGATAATCATAGTTGGCTTTAGTCATATCAAACGGTGTAACAAGTTGACAATTAGCTTCATTAATGAATCTAGCTCTAAAGTCATTAGAACGAGATTGAGAAAAAGTCATATCAGGTTTACCATTAGACTTTTCTTTATAGAATCTATCATACTTCTTAAATAATGCGAATGTACGCTTATTATTATTGAAAGCAAATTCAGTAGCATTAAGAGTATGGAACTCATATTGAGAAAGAACTGTATCAATGATTGGAATACCACTTTGAGCAGCAGAATCTAACCATTTAATAACAGTAGATAAATCAAGATTATCACCGAGCATACGACGAATATTCTCTTGAATATCTCTTTCATTTATAGTATAAACGCCAATTTCATCAGCATTAAAACCGTTTTCAACAAGCTTATCTTGAATATACTTAAACTTAGTATTGAAAGCAGGATTATGACTTCTTTGATTGATTAAGAAACCAAAGTAAATCTTAGAAGCATCAACAACTTTACGTTTAAGAGGCATAATCTCAGCATATAAACCTTTAAGATTAAGAAGAGCTTCATTAAATTCTGCAATACTATCTTTAGTATTTTGAGAAGCATTTTCAAAACTAGCTTCGTCAATAGGATTTAGATCTTCAATATAAGCTTGAGACTTTATAAGACTACTGAGTTTATTCAGATCAGTAACCCATTGTTTACGATCAGCAACAGTACCTTTAGTCCAAAGTTTAAATATAGTATCAGTATCCATTGGCATTTGAATAGCTTTAATCATATCTTTAACATTCTCTAGTATATTAGCATTATACTTGAATGTTTCAACATAATTAGGAAGACTATTCATATCTCTACCAAGTCTAGCAATTTCACTTTGAGCTTTAGCATCAAGCTTATCAAGATTAGTATTGAGTTCACCCATGAGATTCATTTCATCTCTAAGAAGTTTAGTATTACCGATAGCAGTCTTTTCAACTTCATAAAGAGTATTAATAAATTCAAGGTTTGACATACTAATTCCAGTATTATCATCAGCTATGAACTCTGTATCTAAGACTTTAGAGAACTTAGGAGTTGAGCTATTAATAGTATGAACGGTGGTATTAAGATCTTTTTTAATACCAATGTAATCAACTATAATATCATTGATACCATCAGCTTGAATTGCACTAACATTAGTCGGATTTAGCCTTTGAATAAGCCTGTCTAAGCCCTTAAAAAGTTGTCCTTGTATTGTTAATCGTTTCAATTGAGAAAGCGTCTCTCCGTTGCCGACAAGTGCCAAATTTTGGATTTCCGAGGGCAGTGTATCGGTATCGAAAGTGTCATTGATAGCTGCCTGCAATGGGATAGTAGTAATAGCAGAAGTATCAATAAGACCTCTATATGTATCAGATTCATTACCAATATAAATTGTATAATCAGCGTTACTTGTAGCAGCGTCTATAGCTGATGTAAGACTGTTATGAGTTTCTACATTAGTAACAGATGAATTAAATCTACGATAGAACTTACTCAAAATAGTAGCAAGTTTCTCGTATATTTCTTGAGCTTCAATGTTATATTTATAATAATCATTAGCTGTAGTAAGATATTCAGATTTAAACGTTTTATTAATAGGATAATAGAACGTACAATCATTAATATCAAAACGTTTATAAAGCATACCCTCAGGTAATTGAGCTTTGTAAGTCTTTTTAAGACCAGTAAGTTCTTTATCAATTACCTTTTCACGAGTTTTAAGATATACATCATCAGCATAACTAGAATTATTTACATATCTAGTAGGTTCAAAGATCATTTGACCAACGATGTTCCAAATATCATTATGTTTAATACCAATAGCATTTTTAATAACACTATTAAGAGCATCTTCTATATACTTACGAGTTTCAAGATCAACATCTTTATGCCATTCGTTAGCTACTGCGCCTTTAAGATCAAATACAGCTCTAGAGAAATTACTCTTAGTAATCTTAGTAAAAGTAGGAGTTTGATCTTTAACTTTACTCTTCTTACCATTAGTATCATAAATATATTCAGGTTTCATATATTTAACGATACGAGTATTCTCTGAATTAGCACGAACAAAAGCTTCAATGAAAACATCAAGTTCTTCGTTAGTTCTAAGAAGAATATTATCTTTATTCGCTTGACTAGCATAAAGAGCTTCAGCATAGTTATAAAGAGCAGCATTTTCTGAACGGAAGTTACTACCACCATCAGTAATACCTTGTTCTCTCATAGCTAATCTAATATCTCTGTCACTAGTACCGTCGATAGATTCAAAACTAATAGAATCAAATTGATCTCCCCATGAAGTCTTATAAGCACTTACATAGTTACCATCTTTAGTTTTGAATTTACCATAAAGATCAATAGGAATATACTTAGAAAGATTACGACCAAAATCAAGTTTATTAACCCAGAATGCATATTTAACTAAGTTCTCACCAAGAATACGACAATACTCATCAGGACTATTAATAAGCTGAAAGAATGTGTCTCTAGTAAAATCAATATCATCACTTTCCTTAGTTGAAATAGAAATATATCCAGTTCTTACAATTGTACTCTCCATAGTATTAGGAGAAAGCAATGAAAGAATATGATTAGGATTAAGTCTAAGATTACCTTTAGTAACATATTGACCATTTACAGCAACATATCTACCATCAGTAAGTGTATTCTTAACCATAGCTAATTGAATACCAACAGGTAATTCTTTAAATATAGCTATTTTTTCATCATGAGTATAATTTCTACTTTCAAGTTCATTGTACCAATTTTTAAGATTAACATTAGTAAGAGCTAAATCAACAGCACCTTTGAATTTAAATTCATTAGTTTGTTCGTCTTTAACAATATTAACACATCCTAATAACTTAGCACGTTCAGCAAGAAGTGTTTCCGGACTTTTACTGTCATCATTAAAGAAAGGCATTTGTCTAACTTTATCAATAATAGCATAATTAACCAGAGCTTCTCTAAGTTCAGGATTATTAATCTGTTTAAGCTTAGCCATACAATAATTAATCTTATCTTTGAAAGCAGGATTCTCACTAATGAAAAGATCATGAAACATATTAACAGAGATCTCATTAGTAGAATACAATTGTTGTTGAAGAATAGGATAAGCACTATCTTCAATTTCCCAATTAGTATTAACAACTGACGGAAATATAGCTTCAATCATTGATTTATCACCAATTCTAAAAGGGGATTTAGGTTTATCAAGCTGAATTACTTTACCATCAGAATCCTTATTTTCAAGAAGATAATCATTAGCTTTAAGCAACCAATTATCAATGACTTCACCTTTATCAGTAATTGCATTTACACTATAGTATTTATAGAGTAATTCATTGCGCATACTTTCAGGAATACCTGCATCTTTAGCATTCTGAATAAGAGTATTAACATTATGCTCAAGCATTGCAATAGATTCAAAGAGCTTATTACTTTCAGAAGTCTTAGGACCAGCACCTTTCTTTTCAGTAATAAGACATCCTTGTGCACGTTTCATAGCATTTACAGCTTTATCAACGTACATATAGTAATCTAAAACTTCAAGTTGTCGATTAAGATAATTAGTATAAGCTTCAAAATCTTCAACTGTATGTTTATAGTTTTGACCTTCTTTAAATAGAGAATCAAGTTCAGTAATAGTTTTAGCTTTATTCTGAATCTTACTATCTACTTCATATGCAGTAACACCAACTTCATTTGCAAGAGCTTCAATAAATCTAGCCATAGCATGAGTTTGTTTCATGTTTATTGTATGACCATGTTCGTGAGCTTTCGCAATCGCCATATTACTAAGATCTTCTTGTGCAAGATATTTACTAAGTTTAGTAATAACATCTTTAAGACCTACATTATCTTGTGTAGTTTCAAAATAACTCTTAGCAAAAGCTTTAAGACTATTACCTTTATCAGCAAGAAGTTTACTCATAGTAGCAACAGCGTCAATCATATAATCACTGCGTACATTATGAAAACTAACATTAGTGAAGTTATTAGAGTTTTCAATAGACTTAATTGAAATATTCGTAACAAAATCAGTAATGATTTGCTGAGATTCAATAAGAGCAGAATAAATATATCTATTAGTACCTTCAACTTTAGCATTGCTAGCTTTAAGATTAGCATTCCAACTTATGGGGAATGAAGCAAGTAAAGCGGTATTACCAATAGTATATGTATTCATATTAAACCAAAGATTATCTTTAACAGCATCAAGAATATGAGATGTTAATTCAGAACGCTGTGCAGATATAGGCTCACCATTTATATCAGTCCAAGTACCATAATCATTATTATAAAGAGAACGACACCAAACTGTAACGCTATTAGAAGCTACATCTACTTGAACACTATGTTCACCATTAGATAATCTTTCATCTTTAAAGCATTTAAGAATCTGCTTTCTAGCCCATTCAGCTTTATTAGGAATATCTTCACTATAACCTTTAATATCACTGAAATTAAGTCTAATAGGAATAGCAAATTCATCAGACAACATAGTCTGTGTAAATCCCATTATAGATAGAGCATTATCCGCAGCAATAGATTGACCTTTAAGAACTGCAATATTATTATTAATATTACGAATCTTAATCTGATCAATAAGAAAATGCTGATTCATCATAGAGTTATCATAACCAGCAATTCTATTTATATAAGCAGCAGCAGCTTTACTATGATCAAACTCATTGGGTTTCTCTTTATTAAGAGTATTCTTAATATCAGAGTGAATACCAATCCAAGTATCAATTATAGCATTATCCTTAGCAGCTCTAGGCATACGACGATATTCATTAAGACTATTCCATTTTGGAGTAACAGTTTCTTTAATGAATTTCTCGTATTTAGCATCATAATCACTCTTAACTTTTTTAAGTTTAGAGTAAATATTAGCTTTAGTATCATATAATGCTTTAAGTTCTGCATCAGATATAGCCGGATTCATATTTGCAGCATTATAAGCTTCAATCTCGGCAGACTTTAATTCCATAGCTTTAGCAAGCGCATTACGCTCGGATACGTTCTTTGAATAGAAGCGTTGTTGCTGTAGATTCTTATATTCTTGCTTTAAGCGTCTTATAACAGAATCATCAATACTAGCTTGTGCATTGATTTTAGAATTAATATCTGCAAGTTCATTAATCAATGGAATCTTTTCTTTCAGATATGCGTTTTTAAGTGCATCTTTAGTTTTACTAAAGTAAACATCAGAAACGTATTCCAAAGATTGACGTTTATAAGTATCACTATCATTTTTAGTATATTCAACATATTGTCCATCAATAACGTCAAATTCTTTCATAGATAAGTAGATACTATCAATATCGTAGTCCCAACCAGTACGAGTAACAAGATGTTCAGGAACTATAGCTTGACTAGCACCATTATTCAGAACTCCTACAACTTTAGCAACGAACATAGATTGATGACCCTCAGTAGGAATACGAATACCAAACATCGTTCTAAGATTCTCTGGAACACTATTCAAATCAAGATTACCATTAGCATCTAATTTAAATCGAGAATCCCAATTATTAAGTATAATCTCAGCAGGATGAAAGACTTTAGTACCATCAGCTTTAGTTTCCCAATATTCACTTTGAAGTTTAAAGTCAGCATTTTTCTTAATTATAGGCGTACCGTTAGCATCTCTTTTAATCGTGCCATCTTCATTAAGTTCAGCCCGAGATTGCCAATAATCATCAGAGAACTTAATTTGACCTTCAAGATACATACGTTGAACATTAGCTTGAGTCCCTTTAATAATCCCTTTTTTGTCCAACGTAACAGCAGCGGGTTGTAAGAAAGTATCAGGTTGAATAGTAACGTGAGCACCTTTAAGTTTAAGATTAGTAACACGACGTGTAATACGAGCTAATAGAACTGATTCAATACGACTCTTAATCGTAGGATGATAAAAAGGTATAAAAGGTTTACCATTAACAACAACAGTAGCTTTTATGAAATTTCTATCAATTTCAGTTTCATTAAAATATCTACGAAGATCTGCAAGAACTAAATCAAGATCAACACCGATAACATTTCTGAGACCACCGTCAGTTTCAATTGAAGTATATTTAATATTACCGTCATTAGTAATAGCACCCCAATCAGCCAACAAACGATACATCTCATCATTTGCGTTAGCAGAAAGTAACATCTGATAATACTCAAAAGCTCCTGAACCATCATAAGAATAATCTCCAGTTTTACCTTTACGAACAGTACTACCTATAGTATAATCTCCATTAAATACAAGATTATCAAGAATACGCTTTTGAAGCTGAGTACCAATCTTATTCTCTTCATCCATAAGATGTGAAGGAACTTGTTGTTGAATATAGAGGTTACTATGACTAAGAGTTTGTTTAAAATCTTCAACACCTTTAGGATAACCTTTTAATTCAAGACGTTTGGTAGCTTCATTATACTGAATATTAAGAGTAGCTTTTGTACCATTAGTATAAGTGTATTTACCATTTGCATCTAAAATAGGAAAACCTTTAGAATCAACTGCAATATCTCTAGATATATCAAAGAGTTGAACTTTAGGCATACCACCAACTTTATGACCAGATTCAAAGTTAATAGAATCAATACCTTCTTGTTTCATCCAATCATAAAGAGTTTCATAACCAGTACCTTTGTACATACGTTTAAATATAACAAGGGTACTATTCTTATCTTGATGCGAAAACACAATATCAGTATTAAATCTATTATTAAGCGTAGACTTACCACGTTTATAGAAGTAATACTTTAACTGTTCAACAATACGTGCATAATCACTAGGACTAATAGGTGTATCCTCATCAGCAACAATATCAGCTAAAGTTCTACCAGAAGGTAAAGTAAAACTATCATAATCACCCATAGCTTTGAAACGTCTAATACACTCATCTTGTGTAATAACATTGAAAGCATCGGCAGTTGTAATAGTCTTAGAACCAAAGCGTCTATTAAGTTCATCAGAAGTTGCTTTATCATTTGCAAATGGTTCAAGCATCTTCTGTAACATATTGTCTTTAAGATTAACATCAGATACAACAATCTGTGTATATGTAGTATTAGAACGAGTAGTAGAACCCGGTCTTACACCTTGAGATGCACGCTTAGCCCAATCAAGAGCATTCTTAAATTCAAAAGTATAACCAGTGAATATCTCTTGAATAGCTATATCAGCAACATAATGATTACAAAGAAGATTAGAAACAACATAACCCCAATAACGATCATTTTTATAATCTTCAGGAAGCGTTTCATTAAGAGCTTTAAGTTGATTTTTATATGTAAGAGTCGATTGAATATTATCTCTAACAGGAGCTAGATAATCAAAAGCATCTTGAAGATGACTATTGATTCTATCAACAAACATTCGCATATAAGCATTATCAATAACATCGCCATAAGCAGTATTGAAATCTTCACCACAAATCATGAACGGTTCGAATTTACCGAATGAACTTGCGGCATTAGGATGAAGCTCATTAAAAGCATCTTCAATATAATCTATAATGCTTCTTACAGTAGTATTACCGTTAGCATCAGTATATCTAAAATTAAGATTACCAAATTTAAAGATATTACCTGTAGGCTTACCATTTTTAAGAAGAGCTTTACCATCCCAGAATATAGGAGCTTGAAGACCTTCAAATATATCTTTATCAAAAGCACGACTTTCATAAAAAGCTCTAAAGGCAGCTTCTGTATCACCATTATGATCACTAATCATTCTACTACGTTCATCTGAATCTAAAGAATTAAATTCTTGACGAACATCATCTTCTGGTCTAAGATATTCTTTCTTAATAGAAAGAGTTTGAGTATTAGCATCATAATCAAATAACAGACGTCTAGCTTCAAGCATCATTTCCATTTCAGTACGGAAAGTATCTTTCACACGTTGAAATAGATAATTAGATTCAAGATCGTTAGTACGAGCTATTCGATAATTAACGAAAGTACCATCAGTATTTATAAGTTTAAACGGAAGACTTCTTTTAGTAGCATTAGGTTCAGTGAGAGTATTTCCAGTTACAAACTCATATATACGAGAAGCATCAGCAGAAGGTAATGAATAACGACCTTGGAATTGACGAAGAATAACATCACGTGTCCAAATGTAATCGTGCATATCAACATAAGGAGTTCCAATACCTTGATCACGATTAGACATACCATTAAATCGAGCATATTGAAAAGCTTTAACAGCTTCAACATTAACAGGATTTACAGCATCAAGAATACGATAACCATTTTCGTCAAGTATAGCATTATCATTTTCATCTTTTCTAAAATTAAAGAAACCCTTACCATCACCACCCATACCATTACCAAGATTCCAAATAAGAGGATGATATTTAGTACCTTTAGATTTTAAGAAATCATTGAAACGATATTTCATAAGTTCTACATTAACTTCACCGATACGATTAACAATACCTTGAAGCATTGACGTAATATGATTATAGAACTCAGGAGTATATTCTTGTTCACCTTGAACATTGATATAAGATAAATCAACTTTAATAGCCGGATCACAACCACCCACAGTTGCAAGAATATTAATACGACCACGCATATCATCTACAACAGAATCAATTTCATCTCCTGCTTTGAAACCTTCATAAAACAATCTTTTTATTCTACGTGATTGACGATCTTTAGCTTTTTCACTTTGTTTATCAGTAACATTAGCTTTAATTTGATTAAGAATCTTATCAAATACACCATCAATATTAACAAGTTCAGTCTCAATTTTCTGATATACAAGTTTATTAACTTTATTATCATCATTTCCGTCATGATATAAAGCTTTAATTACATCAAAAGGAACACTAAATTTAATAGATAAATAATTAAATATAGTATTAGGAGACCAATTGATACCAACATTGTTAGATTTATACAGTAAAGTATTTACTTTATCAGTAATAGATTTACCGGTTTTATATATAGCATTGATATCATACTGAACAGCAGCACGACTACCAACATGTTGAAATTTATCACTAAGAATACTACGATATTGATTGTAAATATTAGTAGTAGCAAACGATTGACGATTACTCTCTTTAACAGAATAAGCAAGATTATAATCATTTTCTGACATATTGTAACTCATAGTTTCACTTTGAGTAACAACAGTTGTAGCCATATCAACAGATGCCATGTACATATTGTAGAATATTTCTTTGCGTTCAATAGTACTAGCATCATCATTTGGAAGAATCTCAATTTGATCAATAATAGGTTGAAGCTGACCATTATAAACAGATTCAGAAGTAACTTTAAGACTATTTATAAGCTCTTCTTTATTAGCTGCATAACGAGTAGCATCAATCAAAGAGTTCCAAAGAACATTAATATCAAATGGCATTGCTAAACCATATTTATTATAATATGAAGCAGTACCATTAAATTGAGAATCTTCAAGTGTAGCAAACAGATTACTTTGATTATTATAAATCATTTCTGTAAGCATACGTTTAAATCGAGAAGAAGCAGTATTCTTACGATCAACTTTAAATTGAAGAGACCTATTCCAAGATTTATTGATATTTTGCTCATCAGTCATAGAAGCACCATTGATCTCTCCCATAGTCATGTAGTCTTCAACATCAAAATCATTAATATCAGCCATAAATTCGGCTTTATAATAATTAATGAAACTCTGCCAAATACCTTGATCATCGAGATTATCAAGTTGATCTGCAAGTTTAAGAAGATTATTCATCTTACTTTCATAACTGATAAGAAGAGGATCGTTATCTATAATTTCATCAGCAACTCCAGCAGCTTCAAGTTCATCAAGACGATTATTATATTGAGCAGCAAATCCTAAATAACCAACATCAGGGTTATCGTTTTGAGCATACTGACGTAATACAGTAGCAATTAAAGAACGAATTGTAACACCATTCTTAAAATCTTTATAAGTAAGATTCTTGAATTGAGGTTCAAGTCTAAAAGCAATAGCAGCAAAGATACGATTTAAATACATTTGCTCACTATCAGCAATAAAAGGATAATCATTATCATATAGAACTTGTGCTTTCTTAGCAACAGTGTATTTATGAAATGACCTTATTTCCGGCTCTCCCTGCTCGTTTAATGGTACGGTAATACTTTTAGTCAAGCGTTCTATATTATTGCCATAGACGCTCTGAAAAGTGGCAAATTGGGCGTCTGTTAGTCCTGCATTTTGGACAGCACGAAGCAAAACCCAATCTCCATACTCGGATACAAAAGAAGCAGATTTTAGAGCTTCATAGTTAGCTTTAGCAACAGCACGTGCTTTAATAGGATTATTAGGATAGAGCTTTTTAGCCCTATCCCATAAATCTTGAAAACACTTACTATCAGTATAGCTATCACCAACTTTAATCTGAGGGATAATATTACAATCTAAACCCATAATAGAAGTTTTATACGTTTAACAAATACGTTTATTAGTTTCATCTAAGTTACTATTTTTATTCAAATTATCATTCAAATCTGATAAATATTTAGCACCAACATCCACTAATACTTTTGAATATTTAGTATTCATAGTATTACTATTAAAATCACCATTGTTATCTGTAGCAGGTTCAATTTGATTTGCATTAAAAACAACTATTTCATAACTATCTGCTACATCATTCTGATTCATTATATAACCATCAGCTGTATTTAAATTTCCAAATCTTGTACTACTAGCGTTAATATTATTATAATATTTAGAAACTTTAGATTCAATTTCAGCATCAGTTGAATTATCTGTAAGACCTAATCTTTCAAATAAATTACTTTTAGAATTAAACCTTTGAGCTTTTAGATGTTTAACAGATTCAGCTATGCGTTTATTAACATATTTAGCATTTTCAGAAATTAAATCTTCAATAGATTTACCTCTATTCAAATTATGCTCTTGATTACCAGTATAAGGCTCTTTAATATTTAAATAAAAAGCCTTAATTGAACCATATCTGCTAGCTATATTAGGATTAGGAGTAAAATAAAAACCTCTACCTCTATCACCATTATCAGTTTTACCGAAATGTGTAATATCAAAAGTATCAAAAGATTCTTCTGAACCATGATAAACAACTAAAGGTTCACCGTTAATATCAATAACTTTAGAAGCTTCATTAGGATTATTAATCCAATCTCCAAACCAATTTATAAAAGCTTTAGTTCTAACTTTAACATATTGATCTTCAGTAAGATTACTAGGTTTACCATTAGGAGCTAGCAATCTACCTTTAGAATCTCTAAGAGCATTAGATAATATAGAAGCTTCCTCAGATGTTAATACTTTAGAAGCTTTAATATTACTATCAGAACTAGTACCAAGTCTAGCCCTACGACGAGGAGTAGTTTGCGTAGAAGATTCAGCTGTAGCATTTGCATCACCATTCGAAGCTGTATTAACAGCATTTTGAACTTCTGTAGTCGTAGATTCAACAGTAGATATAGCAGACGTTCCGCTCCCTTCCACAGCTCCTTCTCTATCGGGGGCTGGAGAGTTCGCCCGAATACCATAAGTAATACCATCAGGTTCCATATCTCTAAAGTCTTTATTATAGATTCTATTAAGAACATCATTAAAACGTTCCATAAGAGAATCAGTTTTAACTTCAGTATCTTTGAAACCAAAGATCTTCTCAAATATATTAAGAAGAATTCTTTTAAACTTCTCCCAAAACGTAGGAGTTTCAAGATTCTCAGAACCTTCAACACGTTCAGTAGTAGAATGAAGTTCATTGAGAAGTCTAAAGATACGAGGATCAGTTAGAGAATAAGTTACAATTTCAGAGATAGCATCTTTACCATTAATAACATTCTTAGTACCTTTAGCACGATCTTTAAGTTTAGTATCAATAGATTCAGATATACTAGAGATTTCTTGACTAATAATTTCAATAAATCTATTAGCAATACCTTTATCACTAAGCATATCCTTTAAGAATCTCTCACGATCATTTAAATCAGTTTTACCTGTAAGTTCAGCACGAGTATTTATAACAGCTTGATTAAAATCAGCAAACCACTCTTGCCACTCTTTATTATTATAATCAATAAGAGCTTCACGTTTAGCAAGTAATTCAGGGTTATTAATATCTCGATGAGTAGCATTAAAGAATTTCATAATATAAGTATGAATCATCTCATGAGCTAAAGTACGAGTTAAATAACCTTGATGTTCCTTACGATTAGCATGATCATAATTGTAATTAATATCAATCCTGAATTGATTACGATAAAAACCATCATCAGCAATCTTAACAGGATCAGTATAACCTTCGCTTTCAATATTAATCTTAGCTTCACTTACATTATGCTTAATATAAACTGGATTAATACCAGCTTCATATTCAAGTATATTAGCAAGTTTAGAAATACTAGACCAATCCTCTTTATAACGATCAGCATCTTGAACTGTTTTAAGTAATTCAACGGGATCATAAAAACGTTGAGGAACATCAGTTTCAGTATCGAATGCCTTTGTTGCAATAGAAAACTTAATAGGAGCGTTTCCGGCAATAGTAACATTACTTATAACATTTCCATATCTATCTTTAACTGAAGCTACATCTGAATATCTAGCATTAGTTGCCATATAATAGTCATATATATCTTCATAATGTTCGCCTGTAACTGGATCTGTATATCCAGTAGTATAAGAACTACCAGTAGAATCTTTAGCTACAGCAATTCCATCTTTAAGACCGAATTGACGAACTAGATTAGGAATTATACTATTAAGTTTATTATTAAACTTTTGAACATCAGCAGGAGTATCTAAGTAATAAACAGTATGTGGATAACTAGGATGATTTAAAGCACCATTATAGTTAGCAACATCAAGTTTATTACTAGAAGTATAATGAATAACAGCGTCACGTCCATCAATAGTAGTTTGAATAAACTTATGATAAGCTTCTTTACCTTTACCATCACCAAGAACAGCTTTGAGCATTACATAACGTTTACTACCATCACCATTGTTACCAGATTGAAAATAAATATCATCTTGAACGGCACTACTACGTTCATTACATATAATAATATTTTGAAGTCTATTAGAAATATCAAGTCTAGCTTCGGTTATATTACCAGTATTAAGAGCAAGAATTTCTTTAATAGCATCACCAATATATTTTGTATATTTACTTAATTTACTAATACGAGCTTCTTCTGTTTCATCAGTGATAGAACCCATAATAGTATTAGGATATATAGGGAATACAGTATTAAGTGAATCAGTTTGAGGTATAACAACAACTTCATGACGTCTATTACCAATAAAAGTATCAGCTACATGAGGTGTTGCAAACTTATCTATATTCTGAACAATACCACCAGTTTTAGGATCTTTACCAACACCATTCTCATCAATAGCTAGTATTTGAACTCTAGGTTTACCTTTAGAATCAAGAACATCTTTAGTAGGCTTAATAGAATCTAATAAAGAATTACGATGATGCATAATAGGTAATCCATGTTTAGCCTCATGATCTTCGTTGCGAGCTTCATCATTAATTAGTATTCTACCAGCACTAATATGACTTATTCTAAAAGTATTAGAACCTGTAAAGCGAATATCATTACGAATAGCTTGATTATTACGGAAGATCATTTCATGACGATTAACAGCGTCATTGAAATGTTTCGTAATAGCCGTAGCATTCATAATACTATCCATATTTGAATGATTAATCCTAGAAGCAGGAAATAAATCAGTACAAATTTGATATATTTGATTAAATGAAAGAGCTACATTATCAATAGAAATTTCACCGTCAGTATCACCTGTATATTCAGAATCAACAACCCCGATCATTGTCTGGCTATTCATAATATCTTTAATCTGCTTATATGTAAGATTAGAATACACAAGTTCTTTAAGTGTATCCATTAGCTTCTTAAAGCGATCTTTTCTAAACTGATCAAAGATAATATCAATGTTACGTTCAGAGTTCTCTCTATCTTTAACAGATATATTATTACGAGGATTAAAAGCAATATCGTAATGATACATGAATCTAAATAGCTCTCTTTGATATTCAGCAAAGGTTTTAGCCATATCATCAGTAAATGCAAATTTACGTGGATAATACACACCATTCGCACCTTGAATTGTATACGCTATACCATTTGTAATAGTTTCGAGTTTAGGAATAGAACCTAATTTATACTCTTTACCATTACGATTCATTACAACATCATAAGAAGCTCTATTAGGATTCTCTTCTAAATCAGTTTGAACTACAGTAACCTCATCACCTTCTTTAATACCATCAAGTAACTCATAAATACCTAAGTTAGTAGCAGTACTATTACCTAGAATATTCTCAGGAGCACCGTTAGGACTAAAGTTAATATCTAGACCTTCATGATATGTTTTACCTTTAATCTCAGGTGTACGATTAATAAAATCAAGAACTTGAGCTTCTGTTAAAGGTAAACCATTAGTAGGAGCAACATCTATAAGATCATAAAAGAAACTATAATTATTATAAAGCTCTTTATAAGTAGCATCTTTAGTTACTGCAAATCTAGCATTATAGTAATCACGTCTATTCTTAAATTCATTATGAAGATAATTAGTAATATTCATAATAGACATGATTTCAGGTATGAGTTCTTTGTAATTATCACCACGATATTCACGCATACCATTAACAAGATCATAATAGTTAATCTTATTAATTCTAAAACCACTTCTATCACTAATAAAAGCAACAAGTGTACCAAAGAGATTAAAATTATCAATAAAGATACCACCTAAGTCTTGAGCAATCATAGCAAATTTGTTATGAAGAGTTTCATCAAGACGTATGGCAATAGCATTAGAATTATAATCTTTAGATTGAGTAAGAACTTGTGCAAACTTAGCAACAAGATCAGATTCATAAACAGTATTCAGAGCATCTGTAAGAGATTGCATATCTGATAACCATTTAGATTCATCTTTATATAAACTCTTAAGATTATCAAGAGCATTGATAGCATTATGACAATTTTCAGCAGTATTCAGTCGAATTGAATTTCCACCTTCATCAATGTTAATACTAATAGCAGCTGCGACTTTTTTAGCAGTTTCAATAATCTTAGTTTCAACACCAGTAAGTTTAGCGTCTGTAAAGTACTTATTCATTAAAGCTTTAATATAAGCATCAGAAGCATACTTACTACCAACTTTAGTGTTTCTAAGCAGCTTCGGAATAAGCACTAAGGCGTTTATCAAATCTGTGTCGAATAGTGCCAAATTTACCCCCTCTTGGCTCATTAGAGACGTTAAAAATTCAAGCATGGATTTAGTATCAATACCCTCTATTTTGAAGTCTATAAGGGGCTGATTTGAAGCCGTTACAAACTCGATTGGCGCATCATCGGTATTAGTAGAACTTTCATCACTTACAAATTCAGTAGTAATACCATTAGCACTAGAAACAGTCTCTGTAATCTCAGTTTTAGGAGTAATAGTTTCATCAGTGGAACTCTGTTGAGCTTTGTAGTCCCCGGTAGGAGGCAAGGACTGATCAGGAGCGGAGCTTTGTGTTTGTCTAGCAATGAGAATATAATCATCGTTAGGAGTTGCCATATTAGCGGGAGTAAGCACATAACGATTAAGTTGATTCTCAAAACCTTCAATAACAATACCAACATCTTTACGAGGATTCGGAGTATTAAGCACTCTATATTCAACACCACCAATAGATACATATAAAGCATATTTAGAATTCTTACGACCTAAATTATCTTCTATAGTATTATTGATAATATCAAATTTAATTTGCATACTCTTAGCTTCCTGCATAATTTTGTTAGTAAGAGCATTAATATCACTCTTTGTAGTCTCACTTAAACCGAAATGAACATCAGCTAAGAAACTAGGCAGAGGTCTACCACTTTGTTCAAGAACTTGAGCAGTATAACGACTAAGATGCCACAAATAACTATTAAGTTCAGCACTAAGATCACCATTATTTATGCTAGGTGCATATTCAACTTCTGTTTTAGTAACAGCGTCAATCCAATTGAATCTACGACCAAAGAATATATTATCGAATATAGAGTATTTAGCAGCAATACGAGTAACAATCCATTTAAGATTTGTAGTCGTAAGAGTATCAAATGAATTATCTAAAGCTCTATTAGTAGCATCATTGAATTCTTTAATTTCTTCAAGAAGCATTGCATCTTTAGAAGTAAGAGATTTGCTTTTACGTCTATTCTCAATAACGTTAGCAAGAGGTGAATCTGTAACTTGAGATTCAGACATAAGTGCATTATAGAGACTAGAAGCTTCATTGGATAAAGGTTTAATACCTTCAAATTCTCTATAAGATCTACCGAATGTACCACTACCTATCGGTGCAGCATTTGAATCTTCTTCTGTTGCAAGCGCATCACGTTCTTCTTGTTGTCTCGCTTGACGTTCTTGTTCTGCTTTGAGTGCAGCTTCTCTACGAGCATTAGCGGCTTTAGTGTCAGATTCTTGTTTTTGCAGTCTAGCAAGACGGGCATTATATACGGCTTTTCTTGTGTCTGAATCAGAGAACTTTGATTCATCTGCTTGTAAAGCTTCAGAAGTTTGATACGTATTAAGTTCATCAGTTAGATCTTTATCAGTAGAAGCTTTGATTTCATCTTCATATAATTTTATTTGATCTTTAATATCTTCAAATCCATTACCATTACGATAATAATCAAGTTCAGCATCAATAGCAGTTCTTCTATTTTCATAGAATCGTTTAGCTTCTTCCGGATTAGTAAGATTAGATAAAAGAGTTCTAGCTTGTTGAGCAGCCTCTTTATCATCTTTATTTAAATTAAGAGTTTCAATGTTTTTAGTCGCTGTATCTCGAATATTACTAATATCACTAAGAGTTTTATTGTAAGATTCAAGTTTACTATTAGCACCTTTAAGAGCTATTTTAAGACCTAATAATTGTTCAGCAGTAGCATCTTTAGGAGCATTAGTGATTGCATTTTCAAGTTCACTTATTTGTTTCTTAAGACTAGCAATCATTTTATCGTAAACACTTAATGCAGCTTTAGCATCTTCAAGAGTTGCATTATTTTCAGCATAAGTATTTATATCAGCTTTCTTAGCTATACGAATATTATCGTCTGTATATTTAGAATCAACATAATTACTAAGATACTCTTTAGATTCAGCAGCACGCTTTTGATATTCAGCAGGATTAGCTGTAATAGCTTCGAGTTCTAGTTCATTAAGTCTTTTTTGAGCTTCAAGAGTAGCAATACGACGTTGATATTCATAGAGATTTTTGTCGGTAGTACCATTGACTGCATCGAAATGTTTATTGTAAATATCTTCAACAGCTTCAATTTTATTAAGAGTCTGTTCAAAGTAATCAGCATTTGCAAGTAAAGATTCACCTTTATCAAGTGCAATTTGTTCTTCGGCACTAATAGCTTCATCTCTATCTTTTCTATATTTAATAGATTGAATTTCTTTAAGAGAAGCACTCATATTTCTAAGCATCTCTTTATAGAACTCAAGTGAACCATCAAGACTATTAGCTGCAACTTGATTAAGAATAGCTTCTTGTTCTTTCAGTTTAGCACCAACAATATCACCTTCTGCAAGAGATTCAACAATACCATCAAGACCTAAACGCATAGCTTCTGTAGCACGTTCAATACCTTTAAGATATTCATGTTCTCTTTCAATACCACGTTTATTGATCTTAGTTTCAATAAATGGCATTATTGCTTGCATACCAGCACCACCTAAAAGACCTCCAATACCTTCAGTCCAAATATCAGGATCTTTAAGATAACTACTAGCTCTCATGCTAAAATCAGTAAGAGCATCAGTATCAGAAAGTAAACCAAAATCTTTACGAGCTGCATGAGTACCTTCTTTCATAGCAATACTCATAGTCATTTCATCTGCCATTTCAGCAAGAGAACCTCCAGCAAAGCCTCCAATAGCTCTAAGAATTTGACCTTTATCAGCATTGGGTATAGCATTTAATGTACGAACTATAGCAAATTTATCACCGGTTGCCATAGCTTTACGAATGTTATCTCTAGTAGCTTTAGTAAGAGTTTTAGCAGTACCTAAGATATTCATCCATTCAACTACGTCATAAGCTATATTAGACATAGATCTCCAATAACCTCTAGATGCGGCAGTATCAGCATATCTATCAGCAATACTTTCAATATTAGTATCATTTAGAGGAACTTCTTCTAATCCCGGAGCTTTAAGAATAGCATTACCATTTTCATCACGTTCAACATAGTTCTTATAATTATTAAGAAACCATTCACGTTCTTGTTCATAAGTACCATAAGCTTCACGAGATGAATCTAGAATACGTCCTATAACAGCAGAACCATAAATATCTGCTATTTTATTAGCTCTGTTTAGAGCTTTAGCTTTTTGTAGTTTTGTACCCAACTTAAATAAATCTTTAACATATTTAGATTTACTTCCTAGATTAACAGCACTTCTAAAAGCTTTACCTAATAATAACGAAGCTCCACGAGCTGGAAGCATTATACTAGCAGCACTACCTAAAATAGATGGAACTATTGAAGCCCAATAACCACCACCTTTCATGCGATCTAATAAATTACCCATTTGAGCTTGTTCAGTCATATAAATAGGAAATGCTTCTCTAGTACCTTCATTAATGGAATTACCTAGTCTTTCTAAAAAATTACGAGTATAAGCTTCATCACTATCTATGAGTTTAGAGGGAAGTGCAAGTATAGAACCTGCACTTTCAATTGTACCACCAATTATTTCTCCAACAGTTTGAACAAGAGAGTTACCAATACGATCCCAAGTAGATTGATTTCTAGCTCTAGCTTCAATATAAGCATTAACATTACCGGGAACTATATTTTGACTATTTCCAGAATGTTTTCTTAAATTGAGTAATAACTTATTATCTATACTATAAGCATTAGGATTAAAAGAAGATCTTTTATACTTATCTTTAGGAGCATAAGTAGATTTTCTTTGTATGCTTTCTAATTTATCAAAATCAATAGGCATAATATCAATAATTAAAATTAGCTGTAGACATATTAGCATTAAACTTAGTAAGATTATCTAATTGTTCTTTAGTTAATCTATAAGCATCTTTATAATCTAATATAGATGATATAACGCTTAATCTACGTTGTGTATTATTAATAAAGTCTTCAGAATTATCACTTATAAATTTATCTGTAAGCTCAAATGAATTTGTTGTACTATCATACGTATCAATTTGAGTAGTAAAATTATTATTTGAATCTTTACTAAATGTAATTCTAAAATTATTATGATATATAGTTTTATCTACATTTGTTATAGGATTTTTAACAAAAGCATTTAATAACGACTTAACATTATTATAATATCTTCCATTATATTCAACAATATTATATGCAGAAGCATCATTCATTTGAATAGCATTGGAAGGATCTGGACCAAAAGTTAAACTTCCACCATGATGTGTAGACATAGCATCAAATATAAATTTTGTATCAGCATTAGGTCTATCAGCCATATCGAATGCAGAAGTCATACGCATAGCTAATTCAAATTCATCTATAGTATTCTGATCGGCATCATTATTCGCAACAATAGTGAGTTTCTGTCTAACATTATTAAAACCTTGAACATTCTTTATAAGATTAAGTGCTTTACGACCATCACTCAATTCCATAAGTTCATAAGTAATATCTGATTTAGAATATTTAGGGTTCTTATCTGTACCTTTATCTTCAGTATATAAGAATTTCCTAAGAAATTCATTATTCAAATCTATAGGAACACCAATGGATTCAGCATCTAACTCTAAATCATCATCATCTAACAATTGATTATCAATAATAGTAAATGCTTCAGGATGATTTTCAATTTTATAAGCTATATTATTTCTAACAGTACTTACAATACCTGTTTCTGTAGGTTTGGATATACCAATAACAACTCCAGGATTAGACTGAATCATATTAGTTTCATTACCATAGTTTTCAATCAGATTACCCATTAGAATAGAAGTTAATCCAGTACTAATATCCCCAAATGTTTTAGATATATTATCTGCAAACTCTTTTACATAAGGATTAGTTTTGCTACTATTTTTTATAAACTTTGTGGCTTTTTTAATACCTTCCTCTGGAGTATCTGAATTACTTAATATATAACTTATATCTTTTATATGAAGATATTCATCTATATGTTTCTGAGTTTTATCATTTGCATTAAATTTAACATCATCTCTAAGATCAACGCCTGTACCTTTAATAGGATTTCCATTTTCATCTAAGTCAGAAGTTTCTTCATTGATAACATTAGTTAAACTTCCAAAAATTCCAACACGATTAAATACATCATAATATTCTTTAATACTCTTTTGAAGTGCTAAGCTTAAATTTGCTTTATCTTCTTTATTTGTTGGAATACCACCTTTATAAGCATCATATTCAGAAAGAATGTTATTGATTATACTTTGAGATTCTTGAACTCTAAGGTTAAGAGCTTTTAATTTATCTTCATCTTCTTTAGTTATATTTTCTCCATTAGTAGACTTTTTAGCTAAATAGTTATTAAATCTTTCTAATTCAGATATATTTCTTGAATGTTGAGAAGTTTGATTAAGTAATCTTGTTTTACGATTTGCTTCTAGTTCAGAAGTCATACTAGGAAGATTAACTATTGTTCCAACTAAACCATCTCTTTCTCTAGTAAGTATTTTAGAAGTATCTTCAGACTTTTCTAGTTGCTTATTAAATAGACTTTCAAAGAATTTATTATCTACATCAAGTTTCTCTTTAGTATATCTCATAGGCAATAAATAAGTAGCCACATTAGATATTTCAGAATCTATATAATTAGCTTTATAAAAATTAGATAATCTAGCTTCATAATCAGATTCAGTTTCATTAGGATTTTGATTTAAAAAGCTATAATTTCTATCTATTAATTCTTTTATATAAATACTATTAGGATTGTTTATAGCATTAAGCAATACAATCTTTTCATTACTATTAGCATTTTTATATTCAGGAGAATTTATTACTAAAGTTTTTAAAATATTAGAATCAGTAAAAGCTGTAGAATATATATTGTCTTTTACAGCATTACTAGGTGTAATACCTTTTTGTTCTAGAGCAAATAGATTTAATTCTGCTTCTTTTAATAAAGCATTTTTAAATTTACTATTGTTAGATACAATGGCTTTAGCAACATTTATTAATCTATCATCTCCTATACCTTCGATAGTTTTAGTAAAACTTTGAAATCCATGAAGAGTAGGATTAGATAAAGTTTTTAGAGTAGATTTAGTAATAGCATCAATTGTAGGATTATTCATTAAATCTATAGCTTGTTTACGGAATTGTTCACTATAAATAACTTTTTCATCAGATTTCATAGCTTTAAAGTATTCAAGCATTTCTTTACGTAAAGCTTCTCTATCATGACCTGAACCAAGAGCTGTACCAAAAGCACTAATAGATTGTTTACCATTACCTCCTAAACTACCTCCTGCATCATTAAACCGTTTAAGAATCATAGCTCTATTTAATGCTTTATATTCTTCTGAAGCGTCAGATTGTTCATTAGCTTGCATCATAGCATCAAATTGAGTTTTATTACCAAGAATAGTTTTAACTCCTTCATCAGTTAAAAATCTACGAGCACCATCGCTAACAGCTGTATCAGCAAAGAACCATCCTCCATCTTCATCAACTTTAGCTTTAATGTGTTCTTGAGTTTCATTAATTTTACCTGCAAGAGCTTCTTCATCTGCACCTTGAATCGCATTATATTCAGACATCTTAATAGCCATTTCATTATATGCGTTTTCATTACGAATAGCACGTTCTTGCAGATTATCAGCAGTAGCTGTAAAAGCTTGTCCAAAAGAACGCAAAGAACTTAAATCTAATTGTTTTGCATCAGGTATTGAAACATATGTAAGATCTGCATATTTTAATCTAATTGCCATAATATAAATATTTATATAAACAATAATACCCTCTATTGAATTAACAATAGAGGGTGTAATTATTATCTCAATTCATTTAACAATAACATAATGATTTATATTATTTTAAATTCAAATACCTTTATATCTATTTTTACTAATAGATGTTTTATTTTTTGTTGTAAGATTGGTATTTGTATTTAATCTTTTACGATAAGAAATAATAGCTTTTAGACCATTGCTTCCTAATAAATTTTTTAGAGTTTCATCATCAAAATGTTGAGCAACAAAAGATAAAGAATTTTGATCTTTAATTACATTAGAAAGCATTTCATTTTGAAGATTTTCTCTATCAAATTTAAGTTGTTGAGTAGAATTAATAGCACTACCAATTTTAGAAATCATATTAGATAAAATAGCACTATTCTGACTTCTTTTTTGAATAATTTCCATTTGATGATTAAATTTATTAGCTTCATTCTCAGCTCTAATTTGACTATTTCTAGCAGCAATTTCAGCGTTAGCTATACGAGAACGATTACGAAGCTCAACTTCTTTATTATGTTCATCTTGTTTAACTCTACTACGCATACGAGAACCTTGAGTTCTAGCAAGCAATATAGACTGACGAGCAACTTGAGAATTAGAACTATTACTTGTAATATATTTTTCAAGACTACGAACAGTATTATTAATATCTCCAATTTCAGCGTCAGTATTTATATCAGTTTCTAGTTCTACACGATCCATAAGAGGAATTTCAGGAACTCGCATACTTTCCATACGATCAATTAAACCTTTATTAGTTATAAATTGACTTATACCACCAATAAGATTACCACCAACTTCAGAAACAAATCCCGGACTTATAAAGCCACCATCAGCATATTTGCGAGTTCTACCACCACAACGCAAACCTTGTTGAATAGTAGTTAAAGGATTTTGAATTTGAGTTTTATCATTAGATGTAAAAGTTACTTCTTGTCCCGTAGTAGAATCCAGACTATTATTCCGTTGAATATCATAAGTAGGAACAAGGCTATTAACAATTTGACCACCATCATAATATCTTCTAATTTTACCGCCACAACGTGCTTCAATAGGTTCAGCTTCCATACCAGATTCAGCTTTCATACTTTCTTGAAGATTATAGAGTTGTGCGAGTTCATTTTGAATTGCAGCAATTTGTGCATTAGTTCTTTGAAGATCAGCATTAGCTTTCTCAGCGTTACGACCATTAGTATTACGATCAATTGCATAAGTACTACGGTCAGTTAGAGAAAGCATTCTACCAAGCATCATAGATTTGACCGGAAGAGAACTTTCAAGATAGCCTTTATGTTTCATAAGAGGTTTAGCAAGATCAGCAAATGTAGTTCCATTATACTTCAAAGTATCAGAGAATACATAAGCGTTATCTGCGTCAGTCATAAGAGCTTCACCACCTTCGACTTCGGCATTAGGTCCATAAGGAACACCACCTTGTTCATGAGAAGGACCATTAACTTCTGCGGTATTAGAAGATGTTTCTTCAATCATACCACCATCGGCATAATGTTTCGTTTTGCCACCACAACGTTTACGTTTAAGTCTCCCACCACAACGAGCGGCAATTCTACCAAAAGCAGAACTAGGATCAACATCACCAAATGGAGTACCTTGAACAGTAGGTTGAACTAAGTCACTATTGAAGCTAGCATCATCTTGATAACCAGTAACACCTGTGATATTAGAATCACCATATATATCAAGAACACCTTCTTGTTGAGCAGTGTTGGATAATTTAAGTTCATCTTGAAGAATACGTTCATTGCCTGCAACAATCTGACGTTGCCTATCAGCTTCTTCAGCAGCTTTTTTAGCCTTACGTTTCTTACGACGACCTCCAAACAGTCCAACAATACCACCAATAATAGCACCTGCTGCCATACCAATAGGACCTGCCCAAGCTCCAAGAGTTGTACCGGCTAAAGCAGAAGATCCAGCGGCAGCCGCAGCAGTAACTCCAGCCCCAAGTCCCCCGCCAATAGTAGCACCGGTACTTAAACCAGACATTGTAGAAGCTCCTTGAATACCTTTCTCGACTCCATAACTATGACCTTGAACATCCCCGAATCTATCTTTAAATGCAACTTCACCTCCACCAGCGTATTTACGTCGACGAGGGTAAGCTTTAAGAGTTGAAATGTTTTTAATCATACCACCATTATTAAATTCAGATTTAAATAAGAAGTTAGCACGACTTCTAAGCGTTTTAGTTGTAGAATAATCAACAGTAAAATCCGGTTTTTGATTCTTCATAAAGTAAACAGAAGCATCTTCAGCCGACATAGCATTGACTTTATCTGTACTAAATTTACTATCTTTAGAAGGTAAATAAGTATCAAGATAATAATCAAATTGAGATTCTAAACTATCTTTACGTTTATTAGCTTTAAGATAAGATTGATAACTACCATAAGTATAATTAGGATCTTCAACCCAATTAGTTTTAGGTTTACCTTTATCTTTCTTATCATCCCATTTACGTAGATTCTCAAAACTAAATAAACCATGATTAACAATTCTATTATCACCTTTAGCAGTAGCTCTTTGAGTTTTATTAAATGAAAATAGATCATCAATCGAATCATTTAACGTCTCACCATAAACCATAGACATTAAACCAGTAGCGGCTGCATGATTAAGACCACGCTTCTTAGCATATTTGTAAAAATCACGCATACGTTTAATAACACCATCATCAACTAGTTGTTGAGGTGTAAAGACTTTAGTATTGTAACCTTTAGTACCAACACCAGTCTCTGCTATATACTTAACAACTTCACGAGCAGATGCACCGACTTGATAAAGAGAATCAATCTTATGAATCTCAGGACGACCTATAAGACCTTTAGTATTACTCTCTTTATCAAGAGCTTGAATAGCTAAACCTAGAGATCTATTATTAATATCTTTACTTTGATGATACTTAGTAAAAATATCAATAAGAAGACGTCTAGCTTGAGCATCATCAGCGACCTTAGTACGTTTATATTTATTTGACATACTAATAGTATTTGTAGAGTGTTGCTCCTTACCACAAGCTCTTTCCCTACCGGGGTCTGGAGATCGTTAAAGAGCAACACTAATTATAAACGAGTATCTTTATCAATCATAACTTCAATATTAGTAAGTCTTAAATCAAGCTGAGTAGCGTCAGGATATTTAGTAATATCATCTACATAATCATCCGCTTCTTGACTAAAGAACTTATTCTCATATATCATAGTTATATAAGTCCAAGCATTATGAAACTTAGCAATATCATACCAAGGCTTTTGATATTTAGCTGAAAGTTCAATAAGAGTGTCAATAGCATCTTTATCCATAAAATTAATAAGATTAGGATTAGGATTCCATTGACCATGATCATTTTCAACGAAGTCTTCAATACGATTCCAAAGATAACGACCCGCTTTATATTTAAGAGTTTCATTATCCCACCAAATAGGACTAACACTCATAGGCATAAGACCTGTACATTGAACATCAGTATGAAACATCAACCAATCAATAGTTTTATTATAAAGATAACGTATATTATCTTCATTATTCATAAGACCATTAATAAGCTGACTACGCCATTCAATATGCTTAAAGAGTTTACTTATAGTAGGCTCGGTAGCATAAATGAATTGAACAACACTAGGATGAATAACATCATCAAAGTAAATACCTTTATTCTTAGCATCAGTCTTAAAAAGAGAACCTTTAGTTATATAGAAGATTCCATGCCGGTTAATGTATGAATAATCTCCGATATACGAGTGAAAAGACGTCCATAAGTTAGTCTTTAATGAGTAGGAAATAGAATAAGACTTATACAAATCAATAGCACCGTTTTTATCTATAATTTTATTAGTGAATATAAATCTTTGGTGCATTTCATCGTATGTAAAGAAACATCCACTATGCGACAATGGATTAGTAGCATTAGCGTAAATATGCTCTTTAAACCACTCTTTGAAACCCAAATCAGACAACTCGCTTACACTTTGGTCATTCTTAACAAGATAAATCTCACCCTTTTCGACATCACAAACAAGATAACCACGATGCGTAATAATAGCACTAAAACGATTGTTACAACCAATTTTACCAGTAGTGCTATAAATAATTTCTTTAGGTTCACGTTGAAACAAATCAGAAGTACCTACATAAGTTGTATTTTCATCATTGTTACCTAGAGTATCTTTAATGGCGGCTACAAGTAATGTGTATTGTTGTTGAATATATAAAGCAATATTATCAGATAAAACATTCTCGATAGCACCTTTTTGAATTGAAACATCTTTATAAGCATCAGCTTTATATCGACGCCAACCAATATCAGTAGATTCACTAGGATTAACATCTGAACGTATAATGCGAGAAGGAAAGGTTTTAATATCGTCAATCTTTTTAATAATAACAGCGTCTTTAAAACCATCCCAATTCATAGAAGTCTCATAACACTTACCATCCTCAGTATTCCAAAAGTTATCAATAGGATAACTAACATGACCTAAGTTATCAGCTTCTTGATAGTAATTATTCTTAGGAGCCCAACGAATAGCTTTCTCAATATCATTCTCAGCAGTATTAGAAATATTACGTTCGAATATCTTATAAGCACTACTATTAACTCCAAGTCCATCATGACGACATTGAAGATTCATACGACTAAATATAAAATAACTAATGATAATTCTATGACAATTAGCAATAGTAGCACTACCTCCTTCATGTTGGAAACCAGCAGCAGGAGCAACACAGCGTTGAGTTATAAATGCAACAAATGTATCACCTTTAAGATATTGAGCTTTTGTAGTAGCAGTATATGTTATGGGATGATATTCAACTCTAACAATGGAAGATATACAAGAAAGATTCTGAGCATAAACGTCAATAGTCTTGAATATATCATCTGCATTACGATCATGATAGTAACAATCTATAATAGCACGGTTATTTTCAATAATAGAATACCATTGAAATTTTGCAACAGTTCTATCATCTCCATGACTATTTGGATTATCATCACCTTTCCACTCACCAGCAGCAGAATAATCTTTACATATCTTGTTATATTCAAATCCGGGATCTAGTAAGTCACCATTCCTATAAGTAATAGTAACACGTTGATAACTCTTATTATTCCATGCATTCGGATAGTATTTACTATCAAACATAGCGTTATCATCAAGACTATCATTTTTACTAAATTTATAACTAGAATCAGCAGCTATATTTGAAACAGCTGAATTATTATTAGCAATAAATTCAGGTTTAATAGTAGGTCCATTAAGTCTACTATTAACAATAAGTGAATCAGAAAGAAGAACTGATTGAATCAAATCACCACCTTCATCCCATAAATCAGAACCATTTCCTTTTTCATTTTTAGTATCATTTTTCTGACGATTGAAACAATGCCTCCAAGTCATACGTTCATAAGCACTACGAACGCTATAAGCTTTAACTTGTGGCATAGTCTTCTTTTCAATCAGATATTCAAGAGGATATAATCTATATCTATCACGAGAAGCAAAAGCTCCTTTATAGTTATTACCAACTACATTAGAATAAGCTAAATCTCGAACAACAAGTGATTGACAACACCAATTACTATTAGAGCTATTAGGTTGAGCCATGTAAACAACCCAAGATTTGATTTGTTTACGAGCAACAACTCCAACTTCTTCAAGACCATCAGCAGTTTCAATTTTAGTAGTATCTTTAAAGAGTTTAGAAAAAAAATCTGTAGGATCGAATTTAAATCTAAACATACGATGTTTAACAGCACCATCACTACCGATCATATTGAAGTTAGAAGTCTTGAAGTAATAACTACTCTTTTGAGTATTATAAATAGGATAAACATTAATAAGTTTACCTTTATAATCAATAAGACCTAAATATAAGAAGTAGTATTCATTATCTTTGATACAAGTATCATTAGAAAGATCTTTCTTTTCAAAGTCACCTTTATCACCAACAGATTTGAATAATTCTTCTTTAATTTTAATATTACCAGTACCATTAAGACCATTAGCAGTACATAGATTTTTATCTTTGATATGCTTGTCAAGACCAGTAATATCATTCATACTAACATTAGCTCGAATAAGCTGTGAATTAAAATTAGTATGAGCTTGATCTTTAATATATGAAATATTACCAATTACAATATCATTAAGAGTAACTGTATTCAAACTATTGATACCACTGATATAAACAGTTATACTATTTTTACCTTTAATATCAATATTTTCATACTCGTAAGCTTTCTCTTCATCTTCACCTTTATAGATAATACCAAGTTTACATTCATCAAATTGAGAATCTATATTAGTAATATCAATTTGAAACTTACGAGAAGTAAGCTGACCGGCTTTAATACTTTCATTGTATTTAGGTGCAGCAAAGTATGTAGGAGATAACAGAGAATAATCAGTATAATCTCCGGTTTTAAGTTTATATGCAACAGCAAATTGATATGAGCCTGCAAGTAAACCACCCCCATCAATAGACTGAACTGTTAATGTAGGATATTCAACATCAGGTATAAGATTCAATAGTTTCTCTTTAGTTAAATCAATACCTAAGCTGTAAATAGTCGTAATATCATCAGAATAGTCTTTTGCGAGATTATAGTCATCACAAAAGGTATTAAGATTCATCAAACGAGTTTCATTAGCAACAGTCGAATTACCTTCTGTAAAAGTAATAATCAGATGATTATTTTTGTTATAAGAATAAGCACCAGTAATAGGACGATCTTCACTAAAGTTTAAAACTGTACTATCACCAACTAGAGGAGCTTTATAAATAACATCTGAATACTTTATATCACCTTCAATAGTTTCATCACTATGCCATATAATGTAATCTCCGTCAGGTACACTAGGATTAGCACCGTTTCTATTAACGAAAAAAAGCACCACTCCAACGGGAATCGGAATGGTGCCAATACACTGACCATAATCAGAATAATCATGATGTTTCTCAAATCCATTTTCATTGATAAGAGTCTCACCATCCTCGTTATATAGAACATTAAGTGCATAAGACTTAGTATCACTATTGACTAATGACGGATTCGCGTTAGGGTAAAGACCTGCGTTTACTTTCATAGCCGTTCACATAATGATTTTTCATATTTAAGAAGTTTAATAACGACCTACTACAATCATCACGTTTATCTTTAGTAAGCCTATTACAAGCATTGCGAACTTTAATTTTAGCATTATCGTAAGCAAGTGCCGGATTAGTATAAGGATTATTATCTCTAAGATTTAAAACAGGATGCCTGTAATTACGTTGAAGAATACGCATCATAACAAAGTTCTTTAGAGCATCAATAAGAACATCATTATTAGGTATGAGAGGAACATTGATTTTAAGAATCTCGTCAAGTGTCATTGGCAACCCGTGAAATAAGACACCTAGCGTGCCTTTTCTGACATTCAAATGCAAATACGATCCATTAATCGAATACGTATATAAACTGCCGGAAATCGTCTGTATGAAGTCAAAAACGACATTTTCTGTAAGGTTTATCCCTATCGGGAATGAAACGGCGAGCGGTATATAATTTCCATCATCATGCTCAAATGGAGCAGGATTAGTAGTAAAATCCGCACGTTTACCATTAATTGTAACAAGACGTATATTCTCACAACCCTCTGGAATCTCACAACGATACTCATCAAAGTCGATAATTTTACCAACATTAATAAGATGCTGTTGAATATTTAAATCAGCAAGAGCTTCACATATCCAAGTAGGAATACGAGTCATAAAGTCCATAGAATGAACATCATAATCTTCTATAATCCTATGAATAACAACACTAGAACTAATCAAGTTTTGGTCTAATGTATTCATCTACTTCATTGTTTTTAATACGTTCTCTTTTGCTTTTAGTAGGCGGATACCTATCCATAATAGTTTTATCATGTTCAATCATGTATTTGAGTTTAGCATCAAATGCAAGATTATCCGCTTTAATAACTTCTTCTATAGATTTATGCCTAAGCACCTTATCGCTAGTCATAATGTTTACATGACAATGATTAGGTTTAAATTTATAGAATATTTGATTAGGTACAACATCAACACCCATATTATGACGTATCCATTTACAGAACCAATAATACGGATTATCAGATTTAACGTGCCAATTCTTACCATAAGGATTAAGAAAACTCTTAACTTCGATACCAGCAGCAATCATCTCATCCCTAAGACGAAACGAAGCAGCCCAATCAACAGATTCTCTAGCAACAGCACGTTGAACTTGAAACTTACCAATGTAAGTACCTAAAGAAACACTATCACCACGAATAAGATTCTCAATTAGAGACTTATTAAGACCTCTTTGTATTTGATTAAATATCGGATAAGGAATACGACACATCCAATCGTAATATCTAATAATAGCAAGAAGTTTAGGAATACGAATAGTAGATAGATAAACAAAACGATTGAACGTAATACGAAGAGATACTGCTTTAGCTTCGTCACTCCAATTAAGTTTACGTAAGAGCTTAACACCTTTAACTCGTTTACCTAAAATAAGATCATCAATAATCTCTTTAGTTATTCCATTCGATTCAAGAAGATTCAGATTAGCATAACAGATATTAGCTAGATTATTACGTCTAACATAAATGCTATGAAGATCAGTACTTAATTTCTTGATAGTATTGTAACATTGTTCAAGATAGTCGTGGTAATAGTGCATGGATTCCATATAGTTTATTCTACTTTATTATGGATTAAACGTTGAGTACCATTAGGATCATTAGGAGCATAAGTTGCATCACTAATAATCTTAACTTCGTGTTCTGTAGGCTTAATACCAAATTCAGTTCTAAGAACCTCATAAGTTATACGTTCTATCATATCAGCTGGAAGAGGAAGTTCAATATCTTGACCATCATCTTCCATATACATAGTGATAACCTCAGCAGGATTTTCAGCTACATACACGATTGTTACAAACTTATAATTTTTAGCATCAATCTCAAAGTTTTTGAGAGTATTTTTGATAATAATTTTAAGTTTACCATTAACGATTTGATACACTCCCCAAACCCCAGTAGGGGAATAGACTGTGGTAAGGAGCGGAACTACGCTATTATTAGCGTACTTATATGTAATAAGACTCCCATCATCATGTTGAGTATAAACATGAAGAAAAGGTGCATCATTAGGCATACGTAAAGGTGTAGGAACTCGATGCTCAGTAGTAAGAACCATATCTTTAGCACCAATTCCCGCATATGTGTTTTCTATATCGGTAAGCGGAATGCAGATAAGAGGAACATTAAAGCTAACTTTAAGCACCTCATCTACACCATTGCGCTCAATACTCTGACGAATAAAAGTAGCAAAGAGTGCCTTACAAGCATCTTTAGCTCTCTCTTGAATGCTATGATCACCGGGCTTACCTAATATATTAGAAATCTTACTTCCTAATTGATTAAGTGTTGCCATAATAATACATTAAACAATTCGCCAAGATTTATTAGTAGTAATACCAAGCTCCTTAGTTTCACCTCTAGGGATAAATTTAAGAAGATTGGTAGACAATTCAAGTTCAGGAGTATCAGAACCACCTATGATCATAATAGGACGATTCTTAACTGGAACAACCCCGTGCCACGGACCAGCATTAGTATACCGATTAGTAACTCTAATAACGTTCTTTTGATTTTTGAAACCTCTACCACACCTTGATGGCAGACTAGTTCTTGCGTAAATAACAGTCATGGTATTTTAGTTTTTGATGGTATCTTCTGTCGCATCTATAACCATAGTCATATTGCGAGAAATACGATTGTGATTTTTCCAGAATGTTTGCATCATTTCAGCGTCAGGTTCAAAGTCAAGCTCGAACTCAGCACTAAGAAAGCCAATAGGCATATCAGTTTTCAAGTCACGAATAAGAATACTAATAGCAGTATTACATCCACGTGAACGAAGATCTCCAACATACATATTAGAATGATACTTTGTCAAAGCACTCATACGGAAAATATACTTACTATCTCTGTATAAGCGTAGAATAGTATAAGGCATAATAGAAGTAAGAACATTCTTATAACGATTCTTATAAGGATCTGTAATACTAATATCGTAATCTTCTGCGATAACAGTAAACTTATCCATATTAATACCATTACAGAACTTACCACCATTATGAAAGTATGCAACGTAAACACCTTTAGCATTAAGAGATTCTCTAATGTTTGAGGCTATTTTATCGAGTTGCATCCAACATTCTGCTTTAGATGCAAGAAGATTAGTAATAACCTTACGTCTCTTCTTAGCAATCCATTCTTTTACGAAGACAACACCAATAGATGAAACAATAACACCAATCAAGTTCAATATAGCAATAAAAATACCACTCATTACACAACGTGTTTTATAATTCATACTTGCGTGTTTGAATAAGTTGCTATAAACAAAAAAATCCGACTACCAGCGGAACCAGTAGTCGGATTAGGAATAATTAAAATTGCCTTGATATAAATAACACCTGCGACCAAAACTAATTAGATGAATCTCTGCCAAGGCACTTCATCGTCTTGAGCTTTAATATCAGCTAACCATCTTTGGAAAGCAATACCTTCGTAACCGTCGGGATCACTAATGTAAAGATAAGCATACATAGCACATTCATGATGTTCGGTAAACAAACGACCATAGAAATCTGCGTAAGCCATATTCATTACATACATAACATCATACCAGTTAGCATTATGGAGATCATTCATCTTGTATTTGTGCCAAATAGATTTGACTTCATCAAGATTATAATGATGAGTAGTACCATTACGATTCTCCATACGTTCAACAGCCCATTCACATAGGTCTTTAGTAAAATGTTTTCCGTAGAGTTCTTTATACTTTCGACAATCCCTCTTTCTTACATCTTCATTTTCGTGTGGCATATCACTATGCTCATGCGGGTCTTTCATCATGACTTACATTATTTTTAAGAGAGTTATCAATTTCACGTTTAAGATTTTGAAAAGCAGTAGCTTCGAACTCAAAACCAAATAGATTCACAGAACCTTTAGCAGTAGCTTTAGAAATAGCTGCATCAAGATAGCTATTAACTACTTTAGGAATCTGCTCATCAGGTATGAACTTAGATAACTTAGCCAACTGAGGCTTAATAATATAATCAAGTGTAGGCTCTATAATAAAATCTAATTCATTCAGAAGATTATAAGTAGAAAGGTCTAAACCAAAAACACTACCCATAAACTTTCCGATACCAGAAGTAACAGGAATCTTAATCCCACCTCCAATAGTTTTAACGATTGGTGTTAGCCATTTACCAACAGCTACTGCAACAAGTTCTGCGTTAGTCATACCACTTCAAGATTAAGCGTTTGCTGTAGAAGTGATAGGAGCGTTAGGATCAGGTACAGCCGGACCAGCAGTACGAGCCGCTAACTCAACAACCGGACAAATCTCCGCAGCATTGATCTTTTTGATGTACTTAACGAAATTGCAATTTGCATAATCGAAAATACGTTCATCAGCAGATTCTCTACGTTCAGCTTCAATAGCAATAGCAGCTTTGAAATCGTGACGAACATCACTGAACTCACGAGCGACTTCTTTCTTGAAGTTTTCAATATCCTGTTTGTTAAGTGCAGATTCCTTATCCAAACGAGCAAGAGTTTCAAATATAATCTTGTCGTTAGCTTGACGAGTTTCACGTTCTTCTTTGATTAAAGCTAAAGCCTCTTTAAACGTGTTTATACCTACATTATCGGCATAACGTTCAGACTTCTCTTTAGCAAGTTCAGCCATAAGACCAGAAACTAATTGAGTTTCAGCAACAGCAGTAGCTCCGGCAGCAACCGAACCATTACCGTTACCTAACCAATTTCTCAATCCAAGTCCTGCAAAAGCAGCAAGACCTAAAGAACCTGCAACAGTGTTGTAGTTAATTTGTCCTTTCGGAACTTTAACACCAGTTTCGTTTTCAGTATTCATAGCATTAATTTATTTTAATGCACCTCGACATTGAGATGCACAACAAATATATTACTATTAGTACTGATAACAATGAAATGATTTATAACATGAACATTAATACTCAATAGTTGAACATTATATTCAACGTTTCTTCTTAGCGATAGCTTCGTCAATCTTTGCATTAATAGAGGGAACACTAATGTAATTCATAAAAGTTACATAACCAATATGATATACGTCAGCAATTTTGTTCTTCCAAATCCAACGATAACTTCTATCATCATTGATATAAGTTTTAGCAATCTCTTGAATATCTCTAATTAATAAGAGCTTATTCAAATTAGTATAAGTCACAGGTGTCATACCTAAAGGAATTTAAATCATTAATAGAACGTTTAGTTGATGATTTAAACGAGCAATGATTTTCCTTGATATGACAAAAGGGAGTACTACGCAATTTAGCAGTAGCACTCCTTTAGTCCGCGATCATACGCTTTTAGAATCAGCAAAATGCCGTTTTATAGCTTTGAGTATAGGTTTGATAATTAAATCATACCCAAAGGTACATATCAGAAAAGATAGCAGCACCGTTTCCAATGAAGCATCTAATTTGTATAAGTAAAGCACCATAGTTGCAATACCTACGATTAAGCTAACAAGAGACTTGAAGTATCTCGGTAGTTTCTTTTTAGTAATCTTAGTGATAATCTCATTAATGCCATAAGTAGTTAAAAGCACAATGGCAATAAATGCAAAACTTATAGAATTAAAAAAATTAAAAATAATTGTTTCTTCCATAGTTTAAATATCTGTATATACAACAAAAGGTCTAATAAGCACATTAGTACCTATCAGACCCATAATCAAATCAACAGACGACTTACGAAATAGTCCAAGCGGTATTCGTAGTAATCGTAATCTGTTTAGTTTCTCCCGCAGCAGCGAAAGTCAATGCAGTCGGAGATACAGACAGAGTAGCATCACCGGCGGCTTGAGTTACAGTATATTTCTGACCATTTACAGTAATATTACCGGTACGAGTGTTAACCGTCGGGTTAGCAGCAGCGGTAAACGTAATTTCGAAAGCGTAAACATCATCTGCTCCCGGATCACCTTCAATCTCAGCACCAGAATTATATTCTTTCTTATTTACGACCAATTTACCGACAGTCAACCAAGAAGCGTCAGAATCAACAGCAAACGTGATAGAAGCTAAGTTGGAGTTACCAGTGAACTTCTTAGCTTCACCCGTTTTAACGAAAGCCAACGATTGAGTAGTAACATCCCAAATCGTAGAACCTTCCTGCTGCAAAGTAACGTCTTCAGTCAAGTCTTCAACAGCAACGGTAATCAAACCAGAACGTCCGTTACGACCTTTATAAACCGGAGCAGTAACATCTACTTGAGAATTACCAGTTCCCTCAACAGCACTTAAAGTGATCCAACTCGGTTTAGCTTTCAAAGCATATCCGGCGCGCATAACAGGTGCACCAACTCCATCAACCAAACCCCCAATTTCAACAGCAGTTGCTCTTTCATTCAAAGCAGAATCTTTAACCATAACAGTAATAACTTAATTATTCGTAAAAAAGTTTGAAGTTCCGCACGCCCCACAAGCTATTCCCCTACTGGGGTCTGCAAAGCGTAGCGGAACATTTAAAAGTTTAAGAAACAGTCCAATTAACATTAGAAGTTACTTTGACAGTTTGTGTACCACCAGAGGCTTCAAACGTTAAACTAATTTTATCAAGATTCAAATAAGGATCTTGTTCAAACATTGCAGTGTAAGTAGCATTTCCAGTAACAATAACAGTTCTGCTAGCATTCGTATTACCATCACTCCATTTAACAAAGTGATAACCGGCAGACGGTGTAGCCTTTAATGTAGCAGTTGCACCATAATTGTAAGAACCACCTCCACTAACAGTACCACCTGTACCCGCAGTTACAGTCAATGTATAACTGTTAATTTGCCAGATAGCATAGTAAGTAACATTACCAGTAACTTTGGTAGTTGTGCTTACATTAACAGAACCATTAGCTGACATAGACCATCCCTTGAAAGTATATCCAGTTCTTGTAGCAGTAGGAAGAGTTCCTAAAGCATCATTGTAATGGAATGAACTACTAGACTTGCTAGGAGTACCACCATTACCATTCCAAGTAACTGTATAGTTCTTATAAGTTGCAGTCCATCTAGCGTACCAAGTCTTATTAGAAGTAACCTTAGTTGTTGTAGTTAATTGAGTACCACCGCTAGTAGCAGAAGTATCGAACCAACCTGCGAATGTATACGTATAAGTATTATCCGCAGCTCTTGAACAAGTAGGTAATGTTCCAATAGCTTCATTATAATTCTTAGTTATAGATGAAGAAGAAGGAGTACTACCACCATTAGCGTTAAATGTAAAGGTGTACCTATTAACAGCTCTGGTCACATAAGCATAATAAGTAGCAGCACCTGTTACACTCGGCGTTTCTAAAGTTAATGAAGAACCAACCTTAGTTCCACCACCGTTAGCAGCAGTATACCAACCTTGGAAAGTATAAGTGTACTGAGCATCATTTGAAGGCATAGTCAAAGTACAAGAGCCTTTAGACCCATAAACAACAGATTGACTAGTCCTATTCAAAGATCCGTATGTTGTTTGATAACCTATTGTATAACTCCGTCTAGTTGCAGTCCAATGTGCATATATTGTAGTATTACCTGCACCCATTGTCGTATTAGCAGTAACTTGCGTTCCACCACTAGCAGCCGTGAACCAACCTGCGAATGCATAGGTGTATTCAGCATCAGAAGACTTCGTAGGCGTCGGCAAAGTACCATAAGCACTTCCATATTGAACGCTCTTAGAAGCAGGACTTACTGCATTACCACCATTAACATTGTAAGTTAAAGTATAACTATTAATAGACCATTGAGCATAATAGGTAACAGTACCAGTTATCTTAGTAGTAGATGAAATTTTCGTACCACCACTAGACGCTGTGTACCAACCGAGGAATGTATAACCTGTCCTAGAACAAGTCGGAAGAGTACCTAATTCTGAACCATACGTTTTAGTAATAGTTGATGGGCTAGGAGTACCACCGCCGTTACTATTGAATGTTGCAGTGTAACTTCTAGGAGTAGCAGTCCACTGAGCATAATAAGTAACGTTTTTTGTTACAGTAGTAGATGCAGATACTTGAGTACCACCGATTGCAGCTGTAAACCAACCCTTAAATGTATAAGTATATTGAACATCAGCAGCTCTTGTTGGAGTAGGTAATGTGCCTAAAGTAGAACCATGAGTCTTAGTAGTTGACGTAGGATCTACAGTACCACCATTAGGATTCCAAGTTACAATATATGACTTAAGAACAAATACCGGAGTAATATGAGTATTGGCAGTAATGTTAGAAACTGTCAGAGGATTAGCAGTAGAGCCATTAGACCACTTGCTAAAGTTATAGCCAGTACTTGGAGTAGCTGTCCAAATAGCAGAACCACCATATTCTACACTAGACTTATTAACGCTCGCTGTACCACCAGTTGAATTAGCGGTAGTAGTTGTGAAAGTCTTAATTGTAAACTTAGCAGTTAAGCTGATATTGGCAGTAACAGCAAATGTATATGAAGCATTGCTAGATGCTTTAGTTGTTCCATTGTACCAACCAGTAAAATTATAAGCAGCCTTAGGAGTTGCAACTACAGTAGCATTAGCACCGTGTTCTACAGTTTGACCAGCAGGACTTACAGTACCTTTGTTTGTATCCTCAGAAATTGCATTAACAGTGTAGCTCTTAATCTTATATTTAGCAACAAGAGTTCTATTGGCAGTTAAAGTAACAGCAAAAGAAAGACTTGTAGAAACAAGATTAGAACCTTCATACCAACCAACAAAATCATACCCAGTTGGAGCAGCTTTAGCAGTTAATGTGACACTAGTATCACGATAATAAATTCCTTCTTTAATTCCACCTGTAGCAGATGAACCAATAGAACAATCACCAATATTTGTAATAGTAGTTCCTGAACTATTAGTAGTTAAAGCTGAAATCTTAATAGTAAACTTATCAGCTTCCGTTTGAGTACAATTAATAGTTTTCGTAATACCGCTGACTGAAACAGTAACAATAGTTGTTCTGCTTGCACCGGTATTCTTACTTGCAGTTAAACCAACCGTTTTATTACCCGTACCACTCTTAGCGGCAGAGGTAAGCCAAGAAGCAATAGCCATCTTAGTACCCCCTCTCTAATTATGAAACCGTCCATTCGACGTTAGAAGTAACATTAACAGTTTGAGTTCCACCAGCAGCCTTGAAAATAAGAGAAGTCTTATCTAATTCGAGATATGGATCTTGAGTAAACTTAGCAATATAAGTCTTATTAGCATCAACAGTAACACTTAGAGTTACATCATCAGAAACCTTAACTCCATCTTTCCACCAACCACCAAAGCTATAACCTTCAGCAGCTGTAGCATGAATAGTAGCAACAGTACCATCCTCAAATTCAGCAGTTTCAACTCCTAAATTAGATTCTTTATTGATACCAACACCACCTTGAACTACACCTTCATCTTCGGTTTTAACTGTAAGTGTATAATGTGTGGGTTCAGGAATAAGATCGCATTTAATAGTAACCTTAATGTTTTTCTCAACCACAAAGCTATACTGATTATTACTGTTAAGAGTGATTTTAACACCATCAACAAGCACTTTATTCAAAGTATAACCCGGACTTACATTAACTTTAATCGTACAAGTATCACCATCATCATAAGTACCAGCACCTTCTATTGTAGCACTTCCGTTAGGAATAGCTTCATAGGTGACTTGGAATTTATCAGGAGCATCAACCTCAAAACGAGCTTCAATAGATTTAGAGTCATTCATGACAATATCACGTGAAGTAGTCGAGGGCGCACCCGAATCAGTCCATTCCTTAAAATGATAGCCGCTATTTGCTAATGCTTCTACAGAAACGGTAGTTCCGTCAACAATATTAGAGTAAGTCTTTGTGCCACTATAATAGTCGCTCCAACTTCCATTGATCTTTGCACGACATTTACCACCCGTTCCAGCAGTAAGAGTTAGCGTTCGCATAATTATTTGGTCGAACGTACCAATATGCGTTGCATTTGTTCCGGTTTTAGCAGTGAATGTTGCAGGATTATCTGAAACCTTTGCACCGCTTGTATTCCACTCTCTAAACTTGTAGTTACCAACCGCACGAGCTTCAATTAAATAAATCGAACCTACAGCAGTTTTAAACGTATGTTCGGAAGTAGACCAATTAGACCAAGAACCATCACCTATACGATAACGAGTTTCATTAGTTCCATCAGAACTTACTGTAATAGTAACTTCTTCTGGTGGAATCTCTACGAACGTACAAGAGAAATCTACATTCTCAGTGATAACCTTTGAATAAGGATTAGAGTTGGAAGTAGTTCCACCAATATTCCATTGTTCAAAAGAATAACCACTATCAGGAACACCTAATACTTCAATTGTCTCACCGTCAATAACACTAATGTTAGAATGCGAAGATGCAGCTTCTGAATATTCACCAGAGCCAATCTTATATTTGCATTTACCATTAGAACCAGCAGTAATATTAACAATATGAGTTTCAGGTGGAATGTAAGTTTCCTTGAAATAGGCAGTATAAACTTTGCGATGCAGACCTTCTTCAACAATGATATTGTTTTCATTATTAGGAAGATTAGCACCAGTAGGCGTTACCCACTTTTCAAATTCATAACCTCCGTTAGCTTTACCAGCGATAGTGACAATAGTCTTTTCCGGAGCAGTAACTTCGTGTCTTTTTGCCCATTGAGACCAAGCATCATTAATATCTTTATATCGAACTAAACCATTCGCATCTGCCACGATACTAAACGTGAAATAACGAATAATTTCTTTAAAGTTTACCGTAATCGTAAGATCTCGTGTAACAACGATGCTATATGTACCATTACCATTATCTACAAGATTACCACCAGAAGCAGTAACTGTATCAACAGCCCAACCCTCAACCGGACTAGGAACAATTATTACAGTTTGACCGGACTTATAAGTACCGCCACCGCTAACTGAACCTTTATCAGCAGGATTAGTTATAATAGTTACATTGTACTCCTCAATAATAGGAGCATCAAGCTCGAAGTGTGCAGTATAAGTTTCATCTTTCTCAACAACAAGATCATATTGAAGATTAGTAGAAACAATACGATTTAAACTATCAGTCCAATGAGTAAAATGATACCCTTGAATTGCCGCAGCTGTTATAGAATGCCTTGTACCTTTTGGGAATGTTCCGGCACCAACTACATATCCTGCATTAGCCGGATCAGCATTGACATTAATATAGAATTGTTCAATAGGAGCTTCATCCTTTTCAAATACGCCTATCAAATCCATATCTTTCTTAATAGTAAAAGACCAATTAGGACTAATAGACATAATCTCATTAGTATGGAACTCTTTCCAACCTTTAAAGTGATAACCTTGAACAGGTTTAGCATAAAGTTCAACACGACTACCAGCTTCAAATTGGAAACGGAAGCCATCTGAGTTTTTATCAGGAACAATAGCAGAACCACTACATCCAACAATACCACCCTCTTCAGGAGAAGGAACTAAAGTAACTCTATAGTAATCACGTTTGATATGACCAGACTGCATAAAATCTTGAAGATCTTTGATGTAAGTCCAAGCACGAATATATGTATCTTGACAACCACAAGTATTATTTCTAATACCACGACTAGGATGCACATAATTAGCTTTAAGACCAATGCAAACAAGAGTGTCATCAGTCAAAGACTCACTACCAACAATCAACTCTCTATCAATAGCAATAATATTACCATCAGTAGTTAGATTAATTTCGCAACCTTTTTCATCATACATATAGTAACAACCATCAGTACGATAATAGAAGAATCGAACATTATGCTCACGCTTAGGAAATGTACCAAGAGGAAGAACTTGTTTTAACTTGACAATTTTAATATTACATTCCATAGCATTAAGTTTAAACAAATGTAACTACGCAGAACCATTAAGCACTGCGTAGTTTTCCAAGCAACTTTAGTCAGTTGCAGTATTCAGAGAAATGGCATTATCGCCGGAACCTTTAGCTAAAGTCTTAATAGCTTCAAGTTTATTTACAACAGCATCGATCACAGCTTCCGTACCAACAATGATTTGGAATTTGCGAGGACTATTGTTATCAGCAGCAATCTCAGGGAATTGATTAAACTCAGCTGTAGAAATAACAAGATAAGCGACTTTATCAAAGCCAACTTTCGGATCACCAATACCCCAAGCTTTCTGCCACTCATCATGAGGATTCCAACCCATGTTAATCAGAGAATAACGAAGGTCTTCATCACTAAGAGCAACATCAGCTAAGAAACCGGATAACTTTGTATGTTCAACGGTAATAGTACCATTGGCTTTTTGATCGGCAAGAATACCGAATACGTTCATCGTCAATTTGGTAGGCTTTTTAGCAACAACAGTTATCTGAACAGCACCATCAGCTTTCTCGATAGTAATATCAAATAACTCTTTGTTATAAGCAGTAAGACTAAGGTTCTTCTTAATCTTCTCTACCAACCGATCAACGGTATCAGTAGCATGAATCCGAACAGGTATTTGAACAATCTGAGGATTAGGATTAACTGTCAGACCATGACGATACTCCTCAGAAGAACAAATTTCAATAGCACCACAGAACTCAGCATCTGCATTATATACAATACCTTCAGCAGGCTTAAGTGCCGGATTCGTAAGACCTTTAAGAATAATAGTTTCTTTCTGATCTTTCTCCGTATATTTACGAACGTTATAAGTGAAGTTAAAAGGATTAATATCCACTCCACGTTGATTCATAAATCCACCGTCCTTAGTAGGAATTGCAGACATAATTACAAACGGCTCAGGTCTACCAGTAGTAGGCAAAGCAGTACCATAAGCAGTACAAATGCCGAGTTGACCGTTAGATAACTTAGTATCAACAGTAACATTATCGACAAATGTTTTTCCGTAACTTACAATTCTCATAGTAACGTTTTATTTTAAAGAATTACTTTCATTTATAGCAATTTGATAACCTTCATCTTTAAGTTTACCAAGAAGCTTCTGTGTAGCAAGGTTAATAATTTCGGTTTTAAATGGAAGTTCAGTAGCAGTATCAGTTACAATATCAAACCTAGTAGGTTGTCTAAGATATGTGATAGCAACATCAGTAATCACAAACGTATCATCCATATCTACTAAAACCCTATTACTTTCTATCGTACATATAGGATGAATGTGTCTATTAAGACGATTGTGATACGTTTGAAGCATATCCCTACGCTGAACATCAGAAACTAAATCCATACCAGCAGGTTTGCTCTTTTGTACCTTTGTAACCACTCCGTCAGAAGTGATAACCTCGTATAAGCCCGAATAACGCTTGTAGTCAAATTGTACTAACTTAATAGTATATTTATCTCCAACTACAATTAGCTGTGGCGTATCGAAGTAAAACACTAGTGATTCGGGGTAATACTCGTTATTGTAGCGTTCATAAGTCACATTGTAACCTTTTCGCAGCAATATGGAGAGCATATAGTTGATATATTCAAATAGACCCTCTTTACGATAGATCTTAGCAGGATAATGAAACGTAACGGTATCATTACCAATTTGAATAACGAAATCTTCTATATAACCGGGAATAGTTTTAAATAGTTCACTGATATTAACAACGTAAATCCTAGTAGTAACAGATTCAATTGCTCGATAACGTTTAAACTTATCATATATAACACTTGCATCATAAGAGACACCATGTAGGTAATTCGCAGGTAAAAAAGCGAAGCCTCTATTACCCTCATTTGTGAGAAGGTAAAGAGGACTTCTATATGTAGTCTTTAGCACCTGCAAATCATCGTAATAACGACCAGTCTCTTCAAAGGCTTTAATCTTTTGCGTAAGCAGTACGTCAATAGCTTCATTAAGAGCAATATCAATATACTGCGGACGAATAGATTCTTGCCTATTAGCATTAATCTGCTGAATCTTATCGTTTACAGCAATATGTGCTTCTTTACAACTACTATACATACTGACACTATTTTATTAGTTTATAACCGAAGCTTTATAAGCAGTGAAAAGTTGTGCTTTATATTCAACATTTTCAGGAGCAGCTAAGAAAGCCATAACCCCCTCAATGGAAGAACCAAGAACTACTTCCGGACGCACAGTATCAAAGTAATTATCACCGTCTTTCGTAATGACTTGAGCAGCGAGTAACTTATAGACTTGTGCCATTGCTTCTACATTCTTGTTATCAAACAGAGAAATAAACGCATCTGCATTCGTTTGAGAAAGTTCAGCCACAGCTGTCTGCAAATCTCCATGCTCCATTTTAATAATCTGTAGAGTATCGACAGGAGCATTACAGATAAGCATATTTCTAATACGTTTATAAGAAGACTCATCACCTGTGAACAACTGAGCCAACTTAGTAGCAGTATTAACAACGGCTTTAGTCTTAGCATCTTTCATACGCTTAACATCTTCAATGCTGTGTAAGTAAAACCGAATATTAGTAGATTTCTCAACATCTTCCGGTTTATTAGCAACAGTAGAAGTAAGTAGAGCAAGACGCCAAAGAATATAATCTTGCGGCTTAATAGGAGTCATGTACATATACAGATTCTCTTCATGAACCGCAGTACCTTCACCAAATAGCATAGCATCAAAAATAGCTTTCTCTAATTTATTCGGAGCAACCTCAGTATTAATACTGTTCTTTTTAGCCCAATCAAGAATAGCATCACGTTTAACAGGATCGTTAAGAGAAAATTCCCAACCAGTTTCAAGCTCATAACCTTGAGCGGGAACTTCAACAGTTGAGTTTTTAAGATGCTTCAAAACGAGGTCTTGAAAGTTTACATTGCGACTATCAGCAGAAGCTCCAATGATCGTAGGAAGTATAGAAGCCATTTCAGCAGTTTTACTAGATAGAGTAAGAACTGCTTTAATGCTTGGACCGAAAATAGTATTGAAAGCACCAATACTTTTCTGATTCACGACTTGAAACATAGTCGGATTCAGCTTTAAAGCTAAGGTTATTTTGCGTGAGTATATCATATAGTTTATACTTTAGTAAGTTTATACTTTACAATAATCGTAATGTACGCTTATTCAAAAATCATTTCAGCCCAGAAAGAAGTAGTACCATTAAGCATATTAATACCTTGAGAAGATATAACTTCATAGGTAGCAATATCCTCACGTGTACTTAACATCTTATTGTAAGCACCCCATTCTTTAGGAAGAGGAGTAATACCTTGGTAAATACCATATAAGTATTCACGACCTTCTTCACAAACAAGTTGGATATTAGGTTCACCTGAAGTATTATCAACAGAGTGATCCAAGAATACCATAGTGTATGAAGTAACAGGGAAACCTCCATACATACGACCGTTCTTACGATCCATCTCAGCACGAGAACCGCTATCGAACAAGTCAACAACTTTAACTGAAACGGTAGCTCCAGAGTAATGCTTATATTGATTAAAGTAAGCGCCATAACTCAAAATACCACCACGACTTTGAATCTCCTCTGCACCAAGTTTATCAAAGTAACCATTTCCGATAGCTTCATTCTTAATACACTGTTGGAACATTTTAGAACCACCTTTACCGGTATAAAGAACAATATTCTTATTACTCAAATCAATATCATTACGAACTTCAAAGATACGAGAAAGAATCATATCAATAAGCTCGATAGTCATGAATGAGTATTCGAAGTAGTTACCGAATGCGATAAGAATATCACGAACACCAGCACCACGAGGAATAGGTTTGTTTGAATGTTTTTCTTGATTGTGAATAACACCGTTAATATCACGGTTGTAAGCAGAGAACCACAAATCCTCTTCTAACAAACGTCTACGCATGAACTCAAACTGACGCATTTCATAAGGCATCCAAAGAGTACCTTTAGAACCATCATCATAATCAAGTTCAAACTCGGTTACGATATTAGCAATGTTACCGGTAATAATTTTGGAGAATCTATGGAAACCAAATTGGTTAGTCATTTCACTCCAAGATTCAGCAGTAGAACGAGAACCAGTAGATAATTCACCGGCAATCGTAGGAGCACCCATACCCCAATATTTACCTCTCTCAAAATTGCTGAGATCAATAAACTCATCAGGATTACCACCAAGGATAATCATTTCATAGATATATCCACCGGAAGCAGTCTGCTCACCATCGGTCTGCATACGAACCATGTGCTTTCCGTCAGGAGTAATAGCAGAATACTGATAAGGAATCCAGTTATCTTGGAACTCCGCTTTGAAAGACATAAACCCTTTACCGGGGGTTTGAGTAGGCGTAATCAAACGCACAATCGGGGAAGTGACAGTAGGTTTCCCCATAATCTTCCACTTATACTGAGTATCACCAGCATTAATAGGTTTCTTACGAGAGATATTCCCTTGACCTTCTGTAAGAGAAAGAAGAGGGAATTGATTACTGTTCCTACCCCAAAGATAAGTAAGAGACTTATTCAAATCGACAGCACCAAGAACATTAAAGTTCAATAGCATATCGGCATCAGAGTAAACCTCTTTGGAATACTGTTTTTTTCCAATTTCTCTAAGCATAGTTACGATAATTATTTATTTGAATCAATAATACCACCCGGAACAATAGGACGTCTATTAGAATTAACTTTAGTACCGCCACCTTGAGTGGATACCTTAACTTTAGGTTTACCACTAGAAGTAATGTTCAAACGACGAACAGCTTCTTGTCGTATAGATGCAGCAGCTAACTGACTAATATCAGCACCTAACAAGTTACGAAGTGCTACCATAGCGAACGTTTCATTATCAGCAAGCATATCAAAAACATCTTTCTGAGCTTGCGTATAGAAATCACCATTAACTTCAACAACAGGAGCTGTCAGATACTTAACAATATCTTTACGAGAAAGAATTTGTTCGTTACCATTAACAATTCTTTTAACACCTGCTGTTGGAATTGCAAGACCTCCGATAGTACCTTTATTAACGATCTTATCGTATAAAGAATCAGGAACGTTAAGCACTTTAGCTTTACCATTCTCATCATAGGTAATACCGTAGGCTTTATCAAGAGCTTCTTGAGCAGCTTGATATTCGGCTTCTTGCCTAGCATTTGCAGCTTCAATCTCACGTCTCTGGGCATTGGCAAGATAATCAAGACTCTCTTTAGCAGTTTCAGCTAATACTTTATCAGCTTTAGAAAAACGAATAATACGTTCGATTTGAGCATCAGAAGTACCTTTACGTTTTTCAGCAGAACGAATAACAGCTTCTAACTGATCATCTGATTTATCTTCGAGGGTCATTGTAGTCCAATCAACATGATTAGCAAAACCCTCAAGAGAACCATACGTTTGTTTGTAAAGAGCAGCTTGATAAATATCCGGATTAGTACGGAAGAAATTGTTGATAGCTTCACTTTCAGCTTGACGTTTAGCAAGCTCTGCAATATCAGCATCACGTTGAGCAAGACCTTCAACGGTCATTTCATATTTCTTAGGAGTACCATCAGCATTTACCGGGGTTAAACCAGAAATAGCAGAAATAGCAGAAACATCTATAGTTTCTTCTTGAGTTTCAGCAGCAGCAAACTCATCTAACTGAGCTTTAGTGTAAACAATCTCTCCATCTTTAACGGCATTACCGTCAGCATCAAGATCATACTCAATATCACCGTCATCGGTAGTAAGAACAATCTTAGTAGGAGTTTCAGTTTCAGTTTTTTGAGTAGCAGTTTTAGCAGCTTCTTCTTCAGCTTTACGTTTAGCTTCTTCTTCTTCTGCTTTCTTACGTTCTTCTTCTGCTTTAGCAGCTTCTTCTGCTTCTTTAGCAGCTTTAGCCGCTTGTTCAGCAGCTATCTCTTCCGCAGTTTTAGTAATATTACTATCAGTAACACCACCAGGAACAATAGGATTTGGCATAATGTTTTATCTTTTATAAATTAAGTTATAACAGTGACAAATGTAATAATAATATATGTATTAAAAATGGCATTAGAAATATTATTAGAAACAGCATTAGTACCGCCTATCACACGGCTCTCTGAAATTCCAATTAATTTATGCCATTTTAAGGCTTAAATGAAGACCTCTGACGAACCCAAATTTCAATCGATATAGTTGTTCAATTCAACAAAAATAAGAGCCTACATTAAGATTTCCGTGGCTTATTGGCGTTAATACGATTCATGCGCTTTTGTTCCTCAAACTTGGCACGTTCCAGATTAACTCTATCAATATCTAAGTTTAACTTAGTCATTTTAAGATAATCATCAAGAGTACCACTATTAGATTCATCTTCACTAATATAATCATTACCATTCTTATCTACTTGAAGCTTAGCATCAGTAATAATAATATTAGTAAGATTAGTATCAGCAGCAATAGCTTCCTTAGAATCGCGATCAAGTTGAGCTTGTTCAGCTTCAAATTTACGTTGAGCTTCCGCATTAGCAGCACGAGTTTGTTCAATCTCAGCATCCCACTTCTTTTGAATCTCTTCTTTTTGAAGTTCAAATTGACGTTGAGCTTCGGCAGCTTCTTTAATATATTTGCGTAAAGAAGCAATGTTATGATTACAAACAGCCTCAGCAGCTACATCGTAATTTCCATTTTGAGCAGCACCAAAAGCAATTTCCTCAAGCTTACGTACTTGTTCATTAAGTTCAGCAGAGTTACCAACAAAGATACCTAAATTAGAATTAACAAAGTCAGTACCATTTACACGAACTTGAACAATCTCATTGGTATTAGGATCTACATAAGAACCTTCATAGCCATCAATCCAAGCAATTTTAGCAGCATCAAGATTAGCCATCATATCACGAGAGCGGAAGCAATCAAAGATTTTAAGTGACCACACAGATCCCATTAGAGCCTGATTAAGTCCCATTTCAGTAACAGCTTTACCGGCACGAGCTTGAATATCTCCTGCACGCTGATCGTTCATATTAGCAAGTTCATATGCTTCTTGCTTAATAGACTGCTTAATTTGATTAATAGTCGTAAGATAATTAATCATTGTAGTATTAGCAATCTCTTTAATAGCTTGAAGTGATGCTTGTTGCTTAGCTATTTCACTATCATCAAATACAAGAGTACCATCTCGATTAGCTGCATCAAGACGCTCTTCCATAGTCATATCTTTAGTATCAGCTAAGAAACTTTCAGGTATCAATAGCCATGATCGGAATTTACTAATAGTACGTTCCTCAACTAAAGTATAAAGACGATAAAGAGCAAGATAAGGTAATAAGCGATAAGGAATAGGTTTAGGATTATTAAGAAGCATCAAACGACTTAAACCATTATAAGGTAATTTACAATGATTAAGATTATTCACTTCTTCACGTTGAACAATGATAGGTTGAGATTTAGTATATACACCCCAATCTTTATCACCAAAACGATAAGCTTCCCAACATTGAAGAACCCAAGTATATTCAATATCAATATCACCAAGAGTAGTATCTAAGACATAATCTTCATCAACAATCTTTTGCTCAATCTCACCATAAGCATTAGTGTAAGTAAGAACACCACGCTTCATAGGAACCTTAAAAACACAATGACGAGCTTTGAGGACCCCGGTAGAGGGCAAGGAGTGGTACAGAGCAGCATTCTGCGTATCAATCGTAGGATTAAAAGCAATCTCACGAGAACGAAGCATAACAGGAGTAACTGTATATTCACCCGTACTTTCATGATTATGAATTATATCTTTGATATAAGCAATATCTCTTTTAGAAAGAACTTCTTGATATTCACCAATTATATCATTGATATTAATATCAAACTCTCGCATCCCATAATCATCATCTTCAACAAAAAGATTACCACTATCAATTCGATAATACTCAAGAGGAGAAATAATTTCAAAAATAACATCATTGTATCTTACATCACGATAAGAATAAACGCTTTCAGTACAGAACCAATAATAGAAAGCTTGAATATATTTCTCATTAGCTTTAATAAGGGAATTAAGAAGATCAAGAGTTTTCTGACCACGATCAGCTTCTTCATCAATCCAATCCTTAGCAGCTTGTTTCATAAAGTCTTCAGCAGATGGAAGATCTTTAGAAGGCTCACCGGTTTGAACACCTTTAGCATTCATGATGTTTATAAATTGCTGACGAAGAAGACTATCAAGAGCAACACGAAGATCAGCGTTACGTCTAGTGACAACATCAATATCAGCATTATAAACTTGGTAGTTATTATAGGTGTTAATGAACTCTCCTATATATTTCTCTTTAATAGGAGTAATAAAATCAACATCTCTAATCTTACCAGGCAAATCTTCTTTTCTACCATTAACGGAGTTGTAGGTCGCCATTACATACTTGTAAGTAGATTCATCTACAATTCCATTTGCAGCGTCAAGAAAGGCTTTAATATCTGCTTTATCATTATTAGAATGAGCAGTAGCAATAACCCAATCACACATAGCCTTAGTCCAAACAGCTCCACGCTTAGTAGCTTCCGAAGCAAAGACATCAGGCTTTTCTAAAGAATTAGGAATCTTAGAAGCATCCATTTAACGACGATTTAAACGATTTGCAATACGTCTGTCATTATTCTCTGTATTACCTTCAACAAGACGCTTAGTATTTAAAGAATCTGCAAGAAAGACATACATAGCAACAATAGCAGCACTAATATGGTCGAAGTTACCCTCAGCAGTAAATCTCTGACACTCTAGAAGCAATCGAACACTACTAATAGACTTAAGTCTACGAATAGGTTTACCATCAGCAGTATATGAAAGAGGTTCATAAATAAACTCCTTTAGCATACGAAGACCATTATATTTCTTATCACCATCACCAATTACAATACCATAATCATTATTGTTAGGATTAGTCAATTTACGAGTATTGGCATTGGTTGGGTCAAGCATTAAGTAACGTCTAAGTTTATATTTAATGAAGTTAGAAACAGTCTCACCAGTACCAGCTTCCGGACAACATTCAGCATTATACATAAGACACATACCCATAGTGACTATATCATTTTGCTCCATTGTGTCCAAACGCCCTATATATTCGCATACAAGCAGTTTTTGATTTGGATATGGAGTAATAGTATTACTACGCATCCATACTTGTGCAGAATAAAGAGAATGTTTATCTGTTACGTCTTTTTGAGCCTTATCTACCTTATACGCATCTACACTAACAAAATATAAATCTTTAGGCACTTCACCATTTACTAAGAACGGACGATAGTACATTCTAACGCAACCGTGAGTATCATCACGAGAACCATGCGGAACTTGATTAACAAACTCATGGAATCTACCTTTACCAAATATATCACGTTTAATACATTCAGCTTTCGGTATAAATTCAGCTTTATTAGAATTACCTAAATCATTAACAACAATCCAACCGTCTTGAAAGAATCTAGTAGCATTATCATTAATTAAATCTGAAACGTGTAGATTAAGTTCAGGAGAAGCGAACATATTCTCTGTTGTATTAATGAACGCTTCGGCAGGAGTATTAGCACGTTGTGCTTTATAGATTATATGAGTTTCACTATCATTATTATGAAAGTGATTCTCTTTATCTTGTTTATCCCAAGCATAAGCAGTGAATATAATTGAATTACCACGTTCAACATAAGGTTCACAATCCCATACTTGTGGAAAGAAGAAACCACATACTTCATGACGTTTATTAATATCCCAAACGTTTTCCATGCAAAGCATCTTATTCATTTTGGGATTATAAAAGGCTTTACTAAATGCAGCCCAGTTAGCACCTTTAGTACCACCCGTACCATAAACACGAATAGTACCAACAGATATAGCACCAGATTCTGTATTAGATAAAGTAACGTCAAGAGCTTTTTGGAGATTAGGACACTTACCAGCTTCCTCGAAGTCAATCTCAATAGCTTTCTTACCTACAGCAGCAGATTCATTCTTACCAATAGCAACACTATAAAGATTAGAAAGCCAACCAAAGTTTTTGAGACCTTTAGTTGATACACGATAACCCATTAGTATATCATCAATAGCTTCTGAAATGTAACCTCTTTTCCAAAACGTATGTTCCTCAAAATGGTCAAGACATTTCTTAGCCATAAACGTAGTAGCACCTTTATCTGTAAGATAAGCTAATTGATCAGCAGCAAGAGTTACCGTAACATTCGGAAATAAGTTAATTGTATTTGCAGCTTGACTACCACGTTTATATGAGAAACCTTTACGACGGGCTTTAGCCTTAGTAAGATGAAACTTATTATTAGCAATAAACTCATCTATTTTGAAGTTCCAATAGTCACCATCCCAATAACGAGGAAAACCCATAACAGTCTCAACGTGTTCAGCACCTTCACGTTTAAGTTTTGCACGTTCTTTATCATTAGGTGTACGTTCAATACGACCATAATTAAGATAAGTATAATGCGCACCGGTTATACGTAAAGGTTGAAGTAAACTTTCACGTTCCTCATCAGTAGTATTAGCATCAAAGAACTTAGGAATATCTTTATAATAAAGTTTAGCTTTAATAAAAACACCTTTCTTACGACGAGATGTTTCTCTTTGCCAAAATGATTCATAAGCCGGAGTACTAGGGTCATAATCACAATACGTACCATATTCATCAAAAGTATCAGCAGCTTTAGAAAGTCTTTCTATATTAATAACAATGAAATCAATATTCATAAGAATACCACCAGAGTTACCAATAAAAAAATCATTATCCGGATCATATAAAGGCTTATTAGTAATATAACTAATACCCTCGGATGCTTTCGGATATTTACTTTTATCTTCACAGAGATAATCTATAAAAGGAATATCTCCACGTTTATAGCCCCACTTATTCTCAGGAGCAGCATTGATGCCATCACAACTATTTTTCCAATAAGCATGAATAAACATAAAGTTATCAATAGCATCTTGTGAAAACTCATATTTACCATTCATAGCTTAATCAATCATATCTATTCCACCACCAACACCATTATCTATATTGTTATGCACATCCATTGAAGCAGTAAGCTCTTTACCACCACGAGCGATAATTTTCTTGAGTTTAGACTTAACGTAATTATCTTCTGCTTCTTTAAGTTCTGCAATAAGTTTAGGTAAGTCTTTACCCATCTTCGTAATCTCACGCATATAACCGAGCATACCACCGATCTCTTCTTTAGTAAAAGAGTCTTTCTTTAGGTCATTACGAAGATTCTTATTCATAACAGCCATAAGATCTTTACCAGCTTGAAGAGCATTAACAGTTTCAAAGAACATCTGTCCAACATAATTGATATTATGCTCAACAAGCCAATTGATAGCTTCAATCATATCTTTAGTTGGTCTAAAGTCTGAATTAAGTTGAGCAACCTCAATAGCATAATCAAAAGCCTTTTGATCTTTTAAACCATTACGATGAATATATCCGTCTTCATCAGCATAACAATCAATAAACTTAAATATTTTATACATAAGCTCTCTATCATTATGCCAATCATTATATATCTTAGCAAGAACAGGAACTTTAAGAATCTGCTCTATATTAAGAATAATTTTAGAACCTTCAACTAACCATACATGTAATGCCATAATCAATAATTTTATCTGTTTTATTACGAGCAACAAAAAAGCCCGTACCAACTTAATGATACGGGCAAATATAAGAATTACTTCTTAAATACAAAACATAAGAATGACAAAATAAAATCTTTATAATAACTATTACTTTACCATATATTATTAGTAATCAAATTAATAGTTTCAGTTATTTCTCTTGATACAATAATATCTTCTTCTTAATCATCAGCATCATTATAAGCATCACAGCCAACACTTAATATTTTATTTCCGATGCCTTCATCAGGAGTAACAGTTACAAATGATTTTTTTTCATAATTAATTTTATGGATTAATAATACAATCACAAATACAAATTGTAGGATCTAAAGTAGAACTCTTCATTGTAACAATAATTCTTCCTCCCAAAGATCTAATATCATTCATCATAGTTTTAACTAAATTATAATTATAAGGATTCGGATATACCAGTTGACCACCGGTAAAATCGTCATTAATAAAAGTACTTCCATCAGATGTATAAGTAAACGTTTTAGGAGAATTACCAATTACTGTTATTTCAATAGTATCAATAAACCAACCTGTAGTTATAACAACTTCCGGTCTAAATGCACCTAAATTAAAAACACCAAAATAAGTATAATTAGATTCGAGTAATGCAGTCTTAGGATAATTAAATACAGCTTCTAAAGTTTTAGAAGATTCAGTATATCTTTTTTCAAAATCCATTCCACTAATAGTACCATCAATAATAAATCCTAAATCAATAATAGGATATAATACACCTGATTGAAAAATATCTATAGTTTTAGATATCCCCCCCCAGCAATATTTAGAACTTCTGTTCTTTTCATAGATAAAGTCATTTTATCACAAACAATATTTAATATATTATCATTTTGCCCCGAATCAGGACTTACAGTAATAAAAGATTTTTTCATATAATATTAAATTACATTAATCAGTATAACTAAATTATCTTGTGTACCAGTTGTTTTAATAAATATAGCTATATTTATACTCCCAGTAGTAGAAGCATCACGCGCAGAATTTATCTTTGCAACAATTTCATTAAGCTTAGTAGGAGTTATATCTATAATAGATAATACTGTACCTTCATTTTCAGAATTAGGAACAACCTTTGTAGTAAATCCATTTAAATCTATATTACCTAAAGACTGACCATTAGAAGTAAGATCTATAGAACTAATCACAGGATTATTAAATTCAACTTGTAAGCTAGATACATTTTTAATAATAAATAGATGCCTTGAGCTTAATATAAAATTAGCAAATTTTACACCAAATATCAAAACTGTAATAGCACCCTCATGAGTTAATTTATAAGGTTCTTGTATATTGGCATTAGAAAATATATATCCACAATCAATATAAATATAAGGATTAGGATCTTGTTCTATTGATACAGATTTAGTAATACCCCCCCCTCAACCTTAAATGTAGCATATCTACTAACATAATTCTCATTTTTATCAGCATTAACAGATAAAGTCCCATTATTTTGGCCTGTATCTGGAGTAACTGTTATAAAAGCTTTATCCATAATTATATGTTAATTTTTAATTTTTGAAAATTGTCTCATAAATTCACAAATTTGAGTAGCATAAGCATCTACAACATATTCAATATCATTCGCATAATCTTCATTAGCTTGAACGAATAAACAGTGAACATACTCATGCCAAAACGTTTGAGTTCTTATAGAACTAGGAATATCTTTACTTCTATCTCTAAGGATAATATAGATTAAACCAAGAACGTGATCAGAAACTCCATATTGTATTCCTTGAGTAGATTGATAAGAAACCTCAGTCATATTATAGACTCTATAGATAACTGAACCAACCTTAAAACTCTTAGGATAATCAGTATTATATTCCCAATCAAAAGTAGAATCATCCCACCAATGAGTAAATAAGAAACTCAAATGAGCCATTGCAATATCATCAAGATAAGCTTTTTTGCTATTTGGAAATTCGGCATTTAAATTAAGCTCATAAGCAACAATAATAAAGAATGCTCTAACAAGTTCTCTAAGAGATGCAGTTGAATCTAAAGCATCATTGATTTGTATGATACGTTTATCAAAATCAATTTCAGTAGTTTTGACATTAGCGTGTTTAGCTATATAATCAAAAGAACCAATCTTAAAACTGACAGATGTTACTTTCTCATTTAAATCAGTAAGAAGAAAAGGATTAAGAAAAACTGTTTTCATATTAGAATCAATAAAGTTAGAAACATAACATTAAGACCAATAGAAACACCACCGATCTTAGCCCACTTAGCAGAACGACGCATATACTTCTTAAGATCTTTAATTATATCTTTATTACTCTTTTCTAGTTCAACAATAGATTGCTTATAAACGTTCGCTTGATTCGTAAGAGTATAAAGAATATGTTTCAAACCATCAATAAGAGTATCTTGCTTAATAATAATGCTCTTTAAAGATTTACATAAAGCTGCATCATATTCACCTTGTTTAAGAAGAATTGCAATTTTACGATTATCTTCAAGAGTATATGTAATAACAGTATCTTTAAAGACTTTCAATTCTCTGCCGTATATATCGAGCGATGCTATCATCAGAAACAACATAAACATCAGAGAAGTTCTTAATATCTGTTTCATATTTAATTATAGTTTTATTTGTATTAGCTTTGAGACTATCTATAAGACGTTCTTGTTTTATAGCGTAATTCTCCAAAGCAGAAATAACCCTACCAAGAGAATCCAAAGTATGATAAGAAATATCGGTTGTCGGTATTCGTTCTTCTTCATTACATTGAATAATATTAATAAAACATAGAGCTAAAAAAAGGAGTGCTATCAACACCCTTTTAAAATCTATTTTCATAATTTGAACTCTTTAATATTAGTAAGAGTATAAGTAAAAGAATTACCATATAAATCTTTAGCCTTATTTATCAATGGCATAAATTTATCTTCATAATCTCTAACAGATTCAAAAACTTGACAACCAGCAGAATAAAGACCGATAGTACGAATAATTTTCCACTTAGAAGCACGATGTATATTAATACCAGCCATCTCGTAACTAATACGACCAGATAAATCAAGTTTATTATCTCGGTTATTATCACGATAAAGTGGAAGAGGTTTAACTTGAACAAGTGCAGGATAATCGCCTTTATGTTTTCCAATTTTAAAAGCATTTCTAAATTGACCTTCTTTTAAAATAGCACAACCTTTAGAATTTATAGGTTTAATTAGATTCAAATCAGAAGGATCAGTAGTTATTGAAAACCAATCATAAGTCCATTTACCATTTATTTTAGGATTGGCATCATTAGCTTTATAGAATACAAGAAGAAGATCATTAAATGTACCTGTATCAGCAGTGTTACATCTAATACCCCAAATGTTCAGATTGTAGTTACCTTTATCAAAGATAACAAAGTCATGAACTTTAGCAATCTTACGAAGAACATCAATATTAGTCTTAGCTATGACGTCATCATAAGTAATTAAAGCATTCGTTAATTCACTCATAGTTTACTTGATATTATAGTTAAACAAATTGGTATTAGCTTTACGTTCTTTATTTAATTGAGCAAGTCTATAATCACAAATGGCTTTAACCTCAGCTTTAAGGTATTTAATATCAACAAAAGTAACAACCTCTTCATGTGGCATATCATCAGGAATCAAAGGATTCTCAATAGTCCTAATATGACAAAGCATATTACCAAGGCATTTAAACCCCCATTGTTCAATCAGATAATCATACATACTTAATTGAAGAGAATAATGAATACCAGTAGAATCCTGTAAATGATTTATAGGAAACAACATAGTTTCATTAGTAACAATGTACTTATCTAAGTCAATAGTACCATCTGCTTTCTTAGCCCAATATCCACCTTCAAATCGAATAGGTGCTTTATTAGTTTTCCAATCAAGAATAAAGAACTCATCTCCTTTAACAAATAAAATATCAACAAGACCTGAAATCAAATATTCTGGATGATAAACACCAATCTCAGCATAGATCTCAAATCCCATAGAAGTCATATCCTTAATAAACTCGTAAATTTGAGGATACCTATCAGCAATACCAACAACTCGAAAATAATCAAGATCGAATCTGCCATAACTATGAGTTCTTATAATATCATCTACTGTATAAATACGACCATCAATAAAACCATTCGCATTTAAATAGTAGTTGTTACATCTTTTCACGCATTGTTCTAGGAAATTATGCTTTTCAGTTCCCTTAGCACAAGCCTTTTCAGTTTCAATCTTCCATTCAGCAAGAATCTGTTTAACAGTCTTACCTCTATATCGAATATATTTACTATAATTTCTATGAGTAGGAGGAACAGGACGACTACCAATATTAGCACAAGCTTCAGCAATAGCTTTCCAATCCTTTTGTTCTACAAACTTACCAATAATAGTAGTAGTAGATATATACTCTCTATCAAGAGCGTCAGTATATTTATGCTTTTCCTCGTCGAAGAAGATCGGCAAGTCTCTGGGTATAATCTGCGTCATAAGCTGCTTTATCAGTAAGTTTAAGGAATAGCTTCTTTCGTAATCGTTCATAGAACGCTTTGTGACGTTCTTTCATATATTCATGCGGTAAAGAAGTCATCTTATTAAAATCAAAACCACATTCAGCATAAATATCGTAAGTTTCAGGATGAATCCAATGTTTACCAAAGGAAGGTATTTCAATCTCTCTATCCACACGTTGCATTGCAGTAAGAATAGACATCCACTGACTATCTGCAATATCATTTAGAAAACGTTCAAAATCTTCTTTATTACGAATAAATGTAAGAAAGTCTCTACACCAAATCTGTTCGGGAGTATAACGTTCAATAAAATGACGACCTTTTTTGGTCTTATAATACATCTTAGTAGGTTCCTTTCTTTTACGATCTACAACTGCAACCATTCTCTCATAAAGTCTCGTGACTTGAAGAGGAAATAACCTAGCGCCTTTAGCCATAACAGAATTGGATTAATAAATCACACCACCAATTTGATTAAGAGAAATAAGATTACATTCCCAAAATTCAACTTTACCATCTTCACCAACAATAAGCTTACTACGATCTTTAAGACCCGGACGATTTTCGACAAATCTAAAGTTATCATCACCACCAAGAACATCAATAAGCTTTTTGTCAAGATTTTTAATCTTATGACTTAGAGGTACACCTTTGCCACCATAAGACATATCAAGAACAACTTCACGTCCAAGCATATACGGCGGAATATTGTCAGGAATAGCAATACAATAAGTAGCTTTAGGAACTTCTCTATCGACTTTCATAACATCAGTTACTTCAAGCGGAGACATCTTATATTGATTTGCAATAATAACTCGACCTTCGCTAACCTTAATATTACAAAGAGAACCCGGCGCAACACAAGCTGTTTTAAGATTATTCTTATCAGCTTTAATAGCTTCGATTTTAGTTTGAATTGAATCCATAGTTTAAATAATTTACTTTATAAGATAATCAATGTTAATAGGCACAATCTCATAACCTCTACAAAGACCTGCGTCAGTATAAAAGGTAATATTATACAACATTAACGTAGCACTAACTATAACAGTGTACATAGTAGTAGGTTTAAAAGGAGGACGGTCTTCAAAAGGGCAAATAACAGAAACGGAAAATCTTTATCCGACACGTCCTCAATGTGAAACAAAGTATAAAATGAGAGTAACAGAATTACCATTAATAATAGTGGGAGTACCAACAATAGCAGCGATGTCTTCAGTTACAGCAGTAGTCAGTACTCCCGACTTCATTATGAGTAAAGGTCACTCACAAAGATATGAATAAATTAGATATTACAAGGGATTACTTGAATATCTTTTTCTAAACCTTATATTTTTCTGTTTCAAAGGCAGTATTCAATAGAAATCTCAATAGTACTAGCGTCTTTACCCAGATTTGCAGCCACGCACGCAGTGCCTTGTTCTTCTAAATGCTTCGAATCAATATGCAAAGCATTCGCAGTACTACCACATTCATACCTTTGTCTATATACACGCACACACGTGTGCGCTATGCAGAGCTTTGCGATATATATAAGGATATATATAAAGATTACCAAAGGTAATATCAATGACAATATTACTACTTCAAATTCGTCCGTCCGTAATATGTATTTTAATTATATTCAAATAAACCTCTTATCACCCACCAATACTCACCTACTCATATCCCCTCTTATTACCCCCTATAGTCCCCCTCTTTTCTCCCCTTTTCTCTCCCTCTCTTTTCCTCCCTCTTCTCTCCTTTACAAAGCACCCCGAAGCTACTTAAAATAGCTTTAAATATAATAGTATTACCTTTAGTAAGTATATGCCCTTCTAAGTTCCTTTAAGTATCTTTAGTAATACTTAGAGTAACATTAAGTAAACTTAGAGTATATATAGGAATTCCACCCCGCTCAATGCAAAATGTAACAAAGCTACGAAAAGCATCTGTAATACTTATAGTAACAATACTATCTTGAATAGCTTTGCAACTACCAACTCTAGGGGCTTTGTAACGATCAGCAGACCCCAGTAGGGAAGAAGGACTGGTGACGCGCGGAACATCCGCATCATTACCTGTATTATCAGAGTTAGTATAAGCATCTTCAATGTATTTTGAATAAGCATGAGTAAGATTCATAAGTTTTGCAGTGGTAGAAGTATCTTTAGTAATATTAGAATAACCATGAGTAATAGCAAAATGTTGCTCCCTTCCACACATATTTCCCTACTGGGGATTACAAGGCTCATCAAAGTTATTATAAATACCGGTAGTATTAATACTATTACTACTTAGAGTAACTCTGATATTACTTGTAATATTATCTGTAATAGAATCAACGTTACCACATTTCGGCTTACATTTTTGGCAAATTATACACTGAATTTTGATAATGCTTATGCTGATTGTCTTAATGTTACTCTAATTAATTTTAAAGCTAATGCCAATTATATTAAGTATGCTTTTAGTATTACTCAAATTACTTTGAATATAAGTAAGGCTTCTTATTTAATTTACATTGCAAACTCTAATATTCGGATTTGTACACAGATTAATTTAAGTGCTTATTCTAATTCTTTTGATATTGCAATTGCTTAAGGAACTTTGGATATAAGCAGGGCCGCTAATTTAATTCATTTTGCAATTTCTATTACATAGGCTCGTCTTTACCAATCTTCTATTATTAATTCTAAAGCATTTTCTAACACTATTACTATTCAATTTTCTATTGGCTTTAATGACACTGTTGTTCGACTTTATACCGACTATGAGAGTTTGTGTGCGGGAACCTATTCTATTGCAATTTATTGCAGATATTCTCTGGATTTTATTATTGGTTATTTTAAGACTTTTAGTAATGCGATTTCTAATTTTGATTCTTATGGAGTTTCTATTGATTTTAGTGACGATAATTCTAAGACTTCTATTAGCTCTATTGTATGGCTTATTCTCATGATTCTTTTATTGCAAATTCTAAAACATTTTCTATTGTTATTACAATTATTAATTCTAAGACTTTTAGTGACTCTGTTGCTTGACTTTATACCGATTGTGAGAGGCTATTTACGGGGACCTCCTTATACGACAGCACCCCCTTGTAATGCTTGGGGGAATGCCCCCGTCGATGATTCATGAGGAATGATTTTCCGAATTGGAACTGCAATTTTTCATAGAGATGTTGCAGTTACAATTTCTATTACCTCACGATTATCTCCGCTTGATAGCATGGATTTAATTAAAATAAATATTAGTTTTGAACCTCACGATCCTAAGGTGAATCGTATCTATCTTATGAATACAATGATTAATGCTCCTGAAGTTAAGAAGATGAGTGCAATTGTGTTGAATGCAATTGCTGTTCTTAAAGACACTGAGGATTATCAAGATCGTTATCTAATTGATTGCAATGATCTAGAAGGTAATACTATTGAACGCTTGTTCATTGGTAAGAAGATCTTTGATAAGATTGATGGTCTTGTTGGTAAGATTATTGATGTAGTCTATAAAGATTGCATAGCTGATGTTACTCAGTATATTGATGATGAAGACATCAATGAAGAGGTGAAGTTTCATACGACTACACACAAGCAAGTGGTTGATGTTGTTAAGACTAATGATATTAACTTGTTGATTGCTTGTGCTAAGCATGGTATTAAGGATATGTATAATGAATTAAAAGAGTTAAACAAATGAGAGTATTAAAGACGTTATTGAAGTGCATCATCATATTGGTGGTGCTCTTCTTATTATCAGCTGCTGAGAGTTTAGCTGATTGGTTTGCATCAGTTATTGATGGTGATGTATTTATTAGTTGCATTATTGGTGCAATTATTGCAGTTGTTGTGCTATCTATTATTA